>Ga0209542_10000060_pt1 | contig 288997 bp, 276 predicted proteins | sample RifCSPhighO2_01_FD_184028 | JGI IMG/M metagenome (GOLD analysis project Ga0209542, IMG submission 184028) | Soil microbial communities from Rifle, Colorado - Rifle CSP2_plank highO2_0.1 (SPAdes) (version 2) | ecosystem: Environmental > Terrestrial > Deep subsurface > Rock core/Sediment ...
CCCGTAAACTTCACGTTGGCGGTGCCGAGAATGTCGCTGGATGTCCCAGCCGTGGAAGCCGTGTAGTTCCCTTTCACCTCAATCGTGCCGGTGTTGAAGGTAAGGTCGTCGTTGGCGCCTGTTGTGTCAGTGATGCTCATGGTGAGATTGCCGTCCACATACATCGTCCCCGTGATCGCGGCGGTTTGGGTGTAGGCGCTGGCGTTGTTGTATGTGCGCGAGAAGGTCGCGTTGTTCAGCCGCTGATCGCCGAAGTCAAGAGCGCGGGTGTTAGTGCTATTTGTACCGCACTGCACGTCAATGGCGCCTCCATTGTGGTTGAACGTGGCGGTCGGTGTTGAAGCCATGGTGATGGCGGAGGCGCAGCCGTTCAAAGTGAGCGTGCCCGACGTGGAGGTGGCTATGCCGCCGTTCAAAGCAAAGGCGCCGGAGACGGTGATGGCGCCGGAACCACCGTTAAATCCTCCTGACAGAGTAAGCGCCCCTGCCGCGAAATCATTGTTTCCTAAAGTAAAAGTGGTGCCGGTTGCCACCACAAAGGCCGAGTTGGTGTTGACGGTAACATGAGCCGCGAGCGACACGGTCCCCCCGTTGTCTAAAGTGATGGCGCCGTTTGGCAGATCGCCGATGTTGCCTGTTGCGCCGCCGATAGTTTGCGGGGAAGCGCCCGTAAACTTCACGTTGGCGGTGCCGAGAATGTCGCTGGATGTCCCAGCCGTGGAAGCCGTGTAGTTCCCTTTCACCTCAATCGTGCCGGTGTTGAAGGTAAGGTCGTCGTTGGCGCCTGTTGTGTCAGTGATGCTCATGGTGAGATTGCCGTCCACATACATCGTCCCCGTGATCGCGGCGGTTTGGGTGTAGGCGCTGGCGTTGTTGTATGTGCGCGAGAAGGTCGCGTTGTTCAGCCGCTGATCGCCGAAGTCAAGAGCGCGGGTGTTAGTGCTATTTGTACCGCACTGCACGTCAATGGCGCCTCCATTGTGGTTGAACGTGGCGGTCGGTGTTGAAGCCATGGTGATGGCGGAGGCGCAGCCGTTCAAAGTGAGCGTGCCCGACGTGGAGGTGGCTATGCCGCCGTTCAAAGCAAAGGCGCCGGAGACGGTGATGGCGGAATTTCCTCCTGAAAAACTGCCGCCCGCCTGCGTCCAACCCGTCGTGCCGACCGTAACAGCAATGCCGGTATTTTGCGTGATGGTCCCCGTGTAGCCGGAATCAATCCGAACGCCCAAAACATTCACCGTCGCGTCAAGCGTCATGCTCGCTGTGCTGGTCGCTTCAAAAATAGCAAGGTCGGCGCTTCCCGGCACGCTCGCTCCGGAGGCGCCACCCGAAGTCGCGGACCAGCTCGCGGTGGTGTTCCAGTCGCCCGTTCCCACCCGATACCGATTTGCCGCCTCCGCTCCCTGCGCGAAGAACAACGACGAGCCAACCGCCACAAACGCGAACACCGTCGCCGCAAGCGCCAATCCTTTTAAAGAAAACTGCTTCCCCATATATTCCGCATTACGCATAAAGAACTGGATAAAAATGATTATGTATTCTTGCTAATTCTTCTTCCATATCTTTTAATCTCTGCGATCAATGGTGATTCTTCTGTTGCAAATGATTGCACTGAATAACCAACAGGCTCTATCCGGCTATCAATACCAATGGTCTTTTTGAACAAATACTGGCCTTCTTCAACATCGTCTCTCCCGAAATCCGGCGAGATGACGCACAAATCTATATCGCTGTCTGCTTTGGCTTTTCCTTTCGCGTAAGAACCAAATAAAAACGCATCGGAAACTTTTATATCCCTGCCGATAGCAGTAAGGTATTGAGAAATGACCCGTTCTAACTCCGGCGCGTTTAATTTTTCTTTCATTGATTTTTGATCCATGAATATAATTCTTTTGCAATAAGGAAATATCCTCCCGTGTACTCTTTGGCATCTATCATGCTATCTCATGCTCCCATAGTTCATTTACTTTTACCTTTCCTCTTTTGTTCGGTATATAAGCGCAATGCGGAGCGGATCAATTCGCTCTTGGTCTTTTCTTCTCTCTTCGCCAATAGGGCGATTTCTTTTTCCATCTTGGGGGGAAGCGATATCGCCCACACCTTTCTCATGATAGCCATATGAGTTTTACGATGAAGTCAAATCAATCCTTAATGCACCGCACCGCAAAGCCGTATGCCTTCGCGTAGGGATACCGGAGAACCGTGGCGGTGGATATGTTCAGTAAGCGATTCCATGATGTAGCGAAGTTGTTCTGGGAAGACGCCCAGAAGATCAAGTACGTGCCAAGATTAGAGAATATTCCATCACTGCGGCGGTAGCCTCCTAACAGACCTTCAAATCCGGACGACCCGCAGTTACTTCCACCACTGGAACAATTTGCCGCTGTTTTTAATTTATCGCCTGCGTTGTCACACTCCCACACATTCAATCTTGTCGCCACACACGTTTGTCCGCTGATTTTCAGGAAGTCCTCTAAAGCAAATTGCTCCGCACTGGTGGGTATATGCCAGCCGGCCATGCAAATGCCTTGCGTGCCTTCGGTGGCGGCATATCCCATTGCCTCGTCCCATTGATAGAGGCCGCCATAGGTTGTGCAATTGGCGGCATATTGAAGATTATCAGCAGTGCCGACAGTGCCATTTGGCGCTGGACACCATTTTTGTATAACTCCATTGTTTGAAGGAGTGGTGTTTCCCGTTGCCAACTGAACGCCTGTTCTTAAGCCCTCCTTCATCCAGCACTGGTTGTTGATGACCACGGTGTTGTAGCTGTTGCCGTCGGCGTCCAGCACTTTAGGAGGGCACAAAGAAACATTTCCCTTCGCCGCGTTTGTTGCTTGGGCCGAATCCGTGCTGGCAAGAGAAATCGCGCTGGTAGTGCCAAACCCCGGTCCGACGGTAAAATCGTTATAGGTTGTGGAAAGAAAGGTTGCAGATGAGAGATCCAAGCTGACGCCGCCCGCGCCCGCGGTGACATTCGTGTCTTTGGAAGCATACTGCGTCCATCCGGTCTGGTTTGATGGGTGGTTCGCGTTGTTGGTCGTCGCTCCCCCGACCCAGTTTGACTGTACCCAGCTGTACGTGGCGGCCAAGGCATCCCGCGTATCCTTCCAGTAAACCGTCGCGCCGAAGATAGCGATTACGGCAACAAGCGCCGCCGCTCCGGCGACAACATGGCGCCTGCCTCCTAAAAATCGTTTTATAGCGCCTCTCTCCATGGTTCTTGAATGCTTGAATTTTTGTAATTGTTCGCCGCATATGTGTAATACAAAGTATTACACATATTTCCGCCAGCCGCGCGCCGCCTCCGCTCCCCCTTGCCGTCTCTGTCTCTGTATTACTTCCAGTATACAGGATAAGGAAATAATGGGGAAATCCGTGTATGTGGATAACTTCCCTATTATTTCCTTATCAAAATAGCATACCCCCCATGTTTGGAAGTTCAACTTCCAAACATGGGGGGTATCAATTGATGTTGATGTTTTCTATTTGGGTTATTTCCGGCGAGTTACCGGCAAAATTAAATTTTACGAGTATCGCGTCCATTTGCCACTGCTGGTCTGATTTTATCTTCCGCGCTAAAAGATACACATCAATGGATTTGATGAATTTCCTTATCTTATTGCGCGTGACGTTTTCTTGTGCGAATAAAACATTTCCTCTATATGCCGTCTTTACCTCAACAAAAACAAGAGTGTTCCATTTTTTTGCGATAATATCTATTTCCCCAAATTTACAAGGGAAGTTTCGTTCTACGATCACATGCCCATTTTCTTCGAGAAATCGGCATGCCAGCTCTTCGCCCTTATCTCCTATCCTGCGCTTTTGAGTGATCATTTTAGACTCAAATCTTCTTCAGCAAAAGGTGGGGAATTTTTTGGAAATCGCGCACATTACGCGTAACAATCGCTGTTTTTGTAAATAACGCGGTGGCAGAAATCACACTGTCAGCAAGACCGGTTTTGTACATCCTTCTGAGTTGTCCAGCTATTCTGGCAATACGAGAATCAAGGGGAATAACTGCAACAGTTCTTAAAATTTCCTCAATCTTTTCTACTTCCTCATGAGAAAGCGATGGGAAACTAAAAAGCTCCGCCTCGGTAACAGCGGAAACATAAAGAGGAAATTCGTAAGAAAGAATCGACTGAAAAAAAGAGACCGCAGAAGGATCGTCTTTTAGAAAATAAATGATCGCATTCGTATCAAGAGTATACACGTTTTATTTTTCGAGTTTACGATCCCATTCCTTTCTTATTTTTTTAAGCTCCTTAACGGCATCTCGATGTTTTTCCTTTAGCATTCCTCGAGCTTTTTCCCATATCAAAACACGCCTTTTCTGGGGAATTAATGGATACAGCGCTTTCTCCTGTTGATTTGTATGGACTTGTATCATAAAAATATAATACTATACGAAGCTGGAAAAAGCAATGAAGTGGTGGACCTGGGGAGAATCGAACTCCCGTTTCCCCAATGCGAATGGGGTGTTTTACCACTGAACCACAGGCCCCCTGAAAACTTAAAAATAAAAGCGTAAAGCTAAAAAGTTAAAAATACCTCTATTTTGCACTTTTCGCTTTTAGCTTTTCACTTTCTGGTCGGGCTGCTGGGAATCCCCGCCCGACTGAACGATTTCAGTCGTTCGGGCGGGGAACCCAGTCTCTAAGCACCTCTCACCCGCCTAAACTTTTTCCTGTCGGGGAGCCGGGAATCGAACCCGGTCTCTACGCACCCGAAGCGCATGTACTACCGGTATACTACTCCCCGGTAAAAGTTTTGGCGGGCAGGTCGCATGTACTACCGATATACTACAGCCCGTTCATATCTATTTTTACAGCAGGGAAACGTCGGTCGCGGAATGTCTCGGAGGCGCAAAAGCTTGGTTCGCCACAGGCGACTTTTGCACCAAGAGTCAAGGCCGCCGCTCGTCGCTGAAACAAGCGGACGGCTGGTTCCGCGAATGATGCTTCCCTGCTGTAAAAAACTTTAAATTATCAAGCAACTATCGGCACTTTCGGAAAGTGTTAACATTTCCCGAATTACCGCATAAATACGTCCTACACGCGATACTGCCTTTTTTCCTCATCTTCCAGCGTCTTCACCCGCTCTTCCGCCTTCCTTATCATCTCCGAAAGCTCGCTTGCGGAAAACTTATCCAATTCCATTGTTCTTTTCTTCAGCTCATTTTCCTCATTTTTTGAAGGATCATCCAAAACTTCGGAAAACAGCGCCTGCAAAAGAATGCCGACTTTCGGCCCCGGCGGAATGCCTAAAATCTTCATGACGTCATCCCCGTTGATTTTCAACATTTTCACGGAAATAGGGTCTTTGGAGACTTTATCAACCATGTACCGGAAATGGCGCAGTTTGTATGGTTCTGCTTTTGGCACGCCAGACCCAATTCTATCGGCAAATCGCACATTAATCAAGTCGTCCATATTTTCAAGCCCAACATTCTTGATCAAGCGTCGTACGGAAGATGGCGTTACCTCGTCCACATTGTAGTAGAAAAGATGGTAGCGGACCAATAGGGAAGTCTTCTCGATTTCAGATAGAGAAAACTTCATGCGTTGCATGATTTGGCGCGTCATTTTTGCCCCCACGAGGTCGTGGTTATAAAACGTTGAATTCGGCCCATCGCCAACTTTCACGCGGGGCTTCGCAACGTCGTGAAATAGGGAAGCCAGCCGTGTTTCAAGGTTAAAGCCTTGTTCCGCGGCATATTGGAGTGCCCGCATATTATGTTCATACACATCATATATATGATGCTTATTTTGGCCGACGCCGTATCCTTCCATGACTTCAGGCAAAAAGACGGCAAGCAATCCCGTTTCCCGCAGTAAGTCAATCCCCTTGCCCGCCCGTACCGACATGATGATCTTGACCAATTCATCGCGAATCCGCTCATGGGAAACGAATTTTATGGTCGGCGCGAGTTCCTTTAGGGCGCGCAAGGTGTTTTCTTCAATAAGGAAATCCAATTGTGCCGCAAAGCGCGCGGCGCGCATGAGCCGCAAAGCGTCTTCGCCAAACCGTTCCTTGGGATCGCCGACCGCGCGAATGAGCTTGTCGCGTAAATCTTGCTGTCCATTGAATGGGTCAATGATGCGGGGCGACACAGAAGAAGGTTTCAAAAGCGTGCCCCGATGTTGTTGGCGACTTTTGAAATCACCTTCTGTGTCGCCAGCGCTGACCGCATCGAGCGCCATCGCATTCATAGTGAAATCGCGGCGCGTCAAGTCTTCTTTCAGGTCGGATGTGTATTTGACGCTGTCGGGGTGGCGCTTGTCGGAATACCGGTTGTCAATGCGGTAGGTAGTCACCTGAATCTCCATACTGTCTTTGAGCACCGTCACCGTGCCGAATTTGTTCTCATAAAAGCTTTTGGAAAATATCTTTTGGATGTCGTCCGGCTTCGCGCTTGTCGCGACATCCCAGTCTTTCGGCTCGCGGGACAGCGCGAAGTCGCGCACGCATCCGCCGACGGCGTACGCTTCATAGCCCGCCGTGCGCAAGGCCTCTAGAACAAACATGACGGGGGAGGGGATTTGCATGAAGTTTAAAACTAAAAGCTCAAAACTAAAAATTATGGTATTCGCCGTAGGCGACTGATTTTAACGCTTGCATTATCGTTTTGCGCTTTGCGTTTTTAGCTTTTTAGTGCTCTCGGCAGGAATCCCCGCCCGACCGAACCCGTCCGAATGGCTTGGCCGGGCGGATGACTCGGTCCCTGCCCGAATGATTGTTCAAGCGGGGTTCGGGCGGGGAACCTGTTATCTATGTGTCCCTATGAGGAATTGAACCTCAATCTCAGCCTTCGCAGGGCTGCATTCGATCCGTTGAACTATAGGGACAGCAACACCTCGCTATCATAATGAAAAACCCCCTAGAAATCAAATAGAAATCAAATGTCCAGCCCTATTTGTATTACTTTGTATTACTTTTCTCCTGTTATCATTTTTCCCCGTTAGAAGTCTTACACTGCTTTGTCCAATACTCCCTGTTATTAACGCATAAATAATAATAATTCTAACAATTTCACTTGTAAGACTTCTAACGGGGTTTTCTTGTCCGCCTGTTTCAAAAATGGTATACTTCTATGTATGGAGGGTGACAATAAAACAATTCTGATCATCGAAGACGAGCCGCAGCAGCGCGAAGCGCTCCAAACCGCTTTTGAGCGGGGAGGGTACCGCGTAGAGGTCGCCGCAGACGGCGATGAAGGGCTCCGAAAAGTGCGCGAACATATGCCGTGCGTCGTTCTGTTGGACCTCCTCATGCCGGTGCTGGACGGCTTCGCGTTCCTTGAGGCGCTCAATGGTGACGCGGCGCTCAAACGCATTCCCGTCGTTGTTCTGACGAACTTGACCGAACGGGAAAAAACGAAAGCGGCGATGGACCCCGCAAAGGATTATTTTTTCACCAAAACAAATCACACACTGGAAGATATCGTCGGTAAAGTAAAACACGTGTGTTTGCGCGGTGATTCATAAAAAGCACGGCACGCGGTGAAACTATCAACTTCCCAAAAAATCAGCTTTCTCTCTTTGTGTGCCGTCACTATCGCGGGCGCCGTTTTTTTGTTCGGCGATAGCGGACCCGTCGTTATCGTGGGCGTCCTGGGACTCGCCGTTCTCTCCGCGCTCACGCTCTGGCTTCTCCGTCAAAACGACGCCCAGATCGACCGCATCCTCGCCGCGCACAAAGAGATGGCGTCCACCCTGCAAAGCCGCGACGCGCGCCTGAACCAAAAGGCGTATCAGTCCGCGATCTCAAAAGAGATTTCCGACCGCATCAGCTCGTCGCCGGACGTGAGCGAGACCCTGGAGATCATCGCCGGCTCGCTGGGCGCAATCCTCGACTACAGCGCCGTTTCCTACATGGTCCTTGAAAAAAACGGCACAATCCTCTTTAAATGCCACCTTGAAATCGCCGTCAATGCGGCGTTCATGGAAAGCGTGAAACGCGCCATGCTTGACGCGCTGAAACTGGTGCATGACGCAAGCTTTAAAGAAGAAGACATTAAAACGGCGCATTTCGGAGCCATGCTCGACGAATCGGCTAAAGAGCCGATGCGTTCGTTTTTCAACGTGCCGATGCTCGTTGACGGAGCCCTTGTCGGGATGGTGAATGTCGCCTCCGTAAAACCGGACGCATACGGGGAAGCGGATGCGGGGATCTTATACGGCGTCGTCGCGCAGGCGGGGGTCATGACCACCAAAATCAAACACCTTATCGCCGAAGAAACCAACAAGGTCAATGCCATGCTCGCGTCCATCAGCGAGGGGCTCATCATGATAGGCCACGAGGAAAAAGTCGTCATCGTCAACAAGCGCGCGAAAGAGATCCTGGACATCGTAAAACAAGACGGGGAAGTGCTTCTTTTGGACGTCATCCAGGCGCTCTACGGCAAATTCGATTTCCGGGGGTTCGCGGATCAGGTATTGCAGTCCAACAAGATGGAGATCTTCCCTGAATTGCTTTTGCAAAAGACGTTCTTCAAAGTCATCGCGACGCCGGTACGGGACAGGACGGGGCACACCATCGGCGTGGTGTTCGTATTCTCGGATATCACGAAAGAAAAAGAAGTGGACAAGATGAAATCGGAATTCATCTCCATCACGTCGCACCAGCTGCGCACGCCGCTGTCTTCCATGAAATGGTTCCTGGAAATGCTGGTCAACGGCGACTTGGGCGCCATGACCGAAAAACAGGCGAGCGTTGTTTTAGATATTTACAACTCCAATGAGCGCATCATCATGCTGGTGAACGACCTGCTCGACGTGTCGCGCATGGAATCGGGCAAGGTGGTGCTTGAGCCCACGCCCACCAACCTCGCTGATTTCATCAAGAGCATGCTCCCCGAGGTCAACCAGAATTTCGTCAAGCGCAAGCAGACGTTTGAATTCGTGAAACCCGACACGCTCCCGCGCATCGCCATCGACCCGAAACTCATCTGGCAGGCGCTCGCGAACCTTCTGACCAACGCGTCAAAATACACGCCCGAGGGAGGGAAGATAAAGCTCCGGCTGGCGTTGGACGCCAAGAATATTCTCATAGAGGTCTCCGACAACGGCTTCGGGATCCCCGAGTTTCAGAAGAACAGGATCTTCGAGAAATTCTTCCGCGCGGACAACACCGCGAAACAGGAAGGCACCGGCCTGGGGCTCTACATCGTGAAAGAGATCATCGAGGCGTCAGGGGGGATCATATGGTTTGAATCCATGGAAGGCAAGGGAACCACGTTTTCCTTCACCCTGCCGCTTGAAGGGAGCAAGCCCAATAAAATCGTATAACTATGGAAGACTATAAAAAAACCATTTCCGAATTGATACGAAAACACATGGTCGTGCTGGGACCGAACATCGCCCTTGCCGTCGCCCGGAAAATACCCGCGCTGAAACTGGCGGACAACGGAGACGCTCTTGAAATCGCGGGGGATCCGAAAGCCGCGCTCGCCGCCGTCGCGGACGCGTACATCACGTTTGCCGGAGAAATATCCGTCATGCTTCTTGGATCAGTAACCGGAGAATACCATGGGCATTAAAAGAATCTTGGTCCTCTTGTTGTACGGCATACTCCTGATACCCGCGGCGCCCGCCGGGGTATTTTTCCCTTTATTCGAACCGTACACCTTCGGCAAAACGGAACTGTTTGAGATCCTGGTCGAAGCCATGGCGATCGTGTGGCTTGCGGGATATTGGCATCAGAGGAGGGAACTTGCGCGCGTAATTGCCGGACACAAAATCACTCGCGCGATCGTTCTCTTGCTTGCCGCGCTCGCCGCATCCACGCTCGCCGGCACCGATATTTCCGCAAGCTTCTGGGGTTCGAGCGCGCGGGGCGACGGGCTATTCGTCATCGCGCATTTCATGCTCTTTTTTGCAGTGCTCGCAAGCGTTTTTGAAAAAAACGAACTGCGCAAAGCCCTGCGGTTCTCGGTTTTTGCGAGCTTGTTCGTCGCGCTCTACGGCGCGCTTCAGTATTTCCACATCCCGTGGGTACGCTCAAGCGAAGGGGATATTTTTGGCACCATCGGCAACCCTGCGTATCTGGCAACGTATCTTTCGTTCCATATTTTCTTGGCGGTCTCTTTCGCGCGCGAGACAACACACCCCACTTGGAAGCTCGGCTTCCAAGTGGTCATAGGCCTTGAAAGCATTGTTGTTTTGCTCACGCACAACAGGGCGGGGATCATCGGGCTTGCCCTTGGGGCGCTCATCGCCTCGTATCCATATGCTAAAGAAAGCTTTTTGAAAATGCCCGCATGGAAAAAAGCCGCTACGCGCTCGGCGGTGCTCTGGTGCATTTTTGCTTTTCTTATGGCACTGCCAAACATTATTTCGTACGCACAGCAGGACACGACCATACAGAGCCGGGCTCTGGGGTGGCGCGCCGCGCTCGCAACCATCCCCGAACATCCCATTCTCGGGCACGGCGCAAATCAATTTGAACATGCCTACGCCGATTACGTGCGGCGCCTTGGCATCACCGCGCCAACGCAGGAAGCGTTCGACAAACCCCACAACGTCATCCTTGAAACGGCTTTCAGCTGGGGTCTGCTGGGGCTTGCCGCGTATCTGTGGCTCTGGTACACGCTGATAAAAGTAATACAAAACACCTACGCGCCGCGCGAGCGATCCTTGTGGTACGGCATGCTCGCGGCATACGCCGTTTCTCTCTTGTTCCTTTTTGACACGTTCGTTTCCCTGCTCATGTTCTTTGCGCTCCTCGCGTTCTTTGCGATCCCCAAAACGCCCACCTCCTCTCACCCCCATGTTTGGAAGTTGAACTTCCAAACATGGGGGACAAGGCAAACGTGGATTATGGGAATGACGGGGGTTGCTTTTTTTGCCGGGCTTTTTTTGGCGTTTCATTTCAAGCCGCTGTATTCCGCATACTACGCGCGGGCTTTGTTCGTGCAAGCGCAAAAAACAGGTATGCTCGATGAACGCCTGGAAGCAGAAGCTCTGCGCTACCCGAGCTTCAATTCCTACTTCATCCGCAACGCCATTAGGCAATTTGAGCGCGCGCAATGAACATGGTATTATGGTAGAGCTGCTATGGAAAAAAAGGACGTTAAAATACTCATCATAGAAGACGACATGATGCTCAATAAGATCTACCAGACCAAGCTGGGCATGTTGGGATACCAAGTCATCGCTTCCTACGACGGGGAAGATGGTTTGCAAAAAATCGAGACGGAAAACCCCAACATCGTGCTCCTGGACCTGATGCTCCCCAAGAAAAACGGGTTCGAGGTGCTTGAAGCGGTCAAGCAAAATATGAAATTGAGTCATATCCCCATCGTCCTGCTTTCGAATCTGGGACAGGAAGAGGACAGGCGGCGCGGGCTCGGCCTGGGAGCGGTTGACTTCCTGGTGAAAAGCAACGTGAAGCTCGAAACAGTTATCAACAGGATAGAGGGTATTTTACAAAAATATACGCAGGGGGTATAATGAAGTCCGTAAAGTCGAAAGTCTATAAAGTAAAATATACATTATGACAAACAGCCGTAAAAAGGGCTTCACCCTTCTTGAGTTGCTTATCGTCATCACGATATTGGCGATTCTGACCCTCGTGGTCGTGCTCTTCATCAACCCGGTCGAAATCTTGAAAAAATCCCGCGACGTCCAGCGCATGTCCGACTTGGACATCACGCGCACCGCGATTAATTTGTACCTGCAGGATAGTGCCAGCAATACCCTAGGTGGAACGACCTATTGCACGGCGAGCGTTCCGGCATCGGAAAGCAATGGTCAAACTCTTAGAAATGGCGTTAAAACATCATTAGTAGCAACAACAGCTCCTGTACCCGGCGTGCCGGGATATGTTACGTTCACAAATCCAAGCACCGTATATGCTAATGCCACCACCACCGCTGATTTAGCCTTAGCTAACGGAAAAGGATGGATACCTGGCTTCGACTTCACAACGGTTGGATCGGGAGCACCTATCGCAAAACTTCCCATTGATCCAACAAATACCGCGACTTTGGTAACGGGTGAAGGCCCGGGCATTAACAGCTTGTACTACCGTTATGCATGTAAAACAAACAACACGTTTGAGCTTGACGCAACACTGGAAAGCTTGGCATACGGCCCGACGGCTGGTTTAGCTAGTAAAGCGGCCAGTGATGGGGGAAATTCGGTGATGCGCTATGAAGTTGGAACCGATTTGACCATTATCGCTTCTACCGCCCCGATTCTCTAGAAATTTCACAACACAAAAACCCCTCACGCCTGATGCGGAGGGGTTTTTGTTTTTGCGCTGAAATGATATAATTGCAACATAAAAAAGTTTTTACTCTCGCTTGCTTTTATATTGTTATGTGGATTTCATCCCGCGTTGGTTAATGCATATTTGAGGGGTTTGAAACGTTTAACGCTGGGAATATTAATGGACAACAAAACCGGCATAACTATTACGACGATGGTACAGCAGAAATTCAAACCGCCGTGGTTTATGAGGGTACAAAGTCACTTCATATGAATGGCAGCAATGCTCAAAAAGATGGTGTGGGTGGGTCTTATGGTAATATTAAAGCTGTGGAAAACAAGAAAGGGGATAGACCAAACACAAGTAATGCGCCTGAGAGTTTTTTAGCGGGTTTGTTTGGTCTGGCAGGCGGTGCCCTTCTGTTGCGCACGGCAATTTTCTTTTTCTAACTAACACTCTCGATGTTGACCAATAACCCCATTGTTGAATGGCCGAAGAAAGAAAACGATGCTCCTCGCCCGTTGCGCATAAGAACCGTGCTGCTTATACTTCTCACCCTTATTACAGGACTTCCAGTATATGCATTTATGAGTCTTGCCTCTGTATGGCTTATCAACAGCATGGCATTCGAGATCCTATCGCTTTCATTTTTAGTTTTCATCGCACTTGCAATGATTGCTAGTTTCAAAACTCTTGGATTTCTCCGGGAATCAAAGTTCGCCTTTTATCTGTACATATCTTCACAACTGCTCCTTGCCTTCATTGCTGTTATCTTAAACGCAAATTACGCACTGTCAGCCCGTGAATCGGCGGGCGTGCTTGCTTTCTTCGCTGCTCTGAGCATTCTGGCCGCCTGGCTCTGCTTCCGCAATGTTCAAGATGTTTTACGGATACGTCGCGAACAATAAGTAAAAATGGAAATATCTACCATGGTGGATCCCTCCTGCACGGGGGTTTTTGTTTTTATGAGAAAATGATATACTACAGTTCATAAAGTCCTTAAAGTCTAAAGTTCATAAAGTGAAAAAACGAAATGCCCGCTTTATAAACTTTATGAACTTTACAAACTTTTAACTCATGCCATGAATTATTTAGACGCTATCGCCTCCGTTCTTGCTTACGCTCCTGTCGTTGTCGGCGTCGTTCTGTTTATCTTCGCCTACGTCCAACACTTCCGTGACAAGCTGACGCCGCAAACGCTTAAAAAATGCACGTGGTTTGCCGTGCTCTTTTTTGGGCTTCTGGTTGCCGCGCAAATTGCTGTAGAGTATTATGCCCGAAAAAACGACCCGTTCGCCAAGCTCTTTCTGCCGCCGCATCAAAGCATCGACTGGTTCGCGTATAAGATGCTGGCGCAATATGTCGTGCCCTACGCGGCTGCGCTGGTTGCCGGCTTGTTCATGTACTTTGTGGCTTTACGCACCAATGCATGGTCCAAGCGAGAGCTCTTCGTGGAAAACGACAAATACGTTCTGTTGCTTGCGGCGCTCATCGTCGGCTGGCCGCAGTACGTGCTGTATCTTCTGCTCGTCGTCGTCCTGACCGTCGTGCAATCGCTTACCGTGTCGGCGGCAAAAAACGATTTCGGCAACCGCGTAATCCTTACGAACGTGCTCCTGCTCTCCATAGCCGGCGTTCTCGCGTTCGGGCCATTGGTCGCACAGCAGGTGGAATTGTGGCGGTTGACTATTTATGCGTGACACTAGCTTGTAGGTAGTAGGGAGTAGCTGGTAGAGAAATTCCGATGCTATTCTACAAGCTACTCCCTACTACCTAAACTTGATGCATATTTCCGAGAACAATCTGAAAAATATCTTGATGGGGTCGGGCGTCGTGAGCGACGCGCAGTTTGAAACGGCCAAAGAGGAAGCCCAAAGAAGCAACCGCATGGTGGAAAACGTGCTCATCGGGAAAGGGGACATCACCGAGGCGTACTTCGCGGAAATCGTTTCGAATTATTTCAATGTTCCCGTGGTGAATTTCAATACCACGAAAGTCGACGACGCGGCACTGCACCTCCTGCCCGAAACGTTTTCCAAGACAAAACGCATCGCGGTGTTCTCCGTCGACGAGAAAAGCAGGACCGCCAAGGTCGCCATGGAAGACCCGGGCGACTTGCGCGCCATCGCGCTCGCGGAAGTGAAACTTCAAATGAAAGTCGAGCCGCATCTCGCCATGCCTTCGAGCATGAAGGTGGTGTTCAAGGAATACAAAAAAGACATCTACAAGGAATTCGACGCCATCATCGCCGAATCCATCACCGCGGCGCTTGAGAGCGGCGGGCTGAAAAACGCCGAGAAAATGGCTGAATTCGTGCCCATCGTAACCATCACGGACGGTATCATAGAATACGCCGTGGTATCGGGCGCGTCCGACATCCACGTCGAGCGGCTCTCCGAAAAAGTGCTGGTGCGCTATCGCGTGGACGGCATTTTGCGCGATATCGTGGAGCTCCCCAAAGAGGTCGACGAGGCTATCATCGCCCGCATCAAGATATTGTCCGGCCTCTCGATCGACGTGCACTTCACGCCCCAGGACGGCAGGTTCAAGTTCAAGCTTGAAGACCAGTCTATCGACGTGCGCGTTTCGGTCATGCCGACGTTTTACGGCGAGAAAGTCGTGATGCGCCTCCTGCGCGGATCGATCCGTCCGCTGAACCTGTCCGAGCTCGGGCTGTCCGAGTCCGACATCGCCATCGTGCACCAAAGCACGCAAAAGACCTTCGGCATGATTTTGGTGACCGGCCCCACCGGATCGGGCAAGACCACAACGCTCTACGCCGTCCTGCACACCATCAACACGCCCGACGTGAACATCGCCACCATCGAAGACCCCATCGAATACGATGTCGCGCGGCTCAACCAGACCCAGGTCAATCCCAAAGCGGGCATCACGTTCGCCAATGGCCTGCGCAGTCTGATGCGCCAGAATCCCGACATCATCATGGTGGGGGAGATCCGCGACGACGAGACGGTCGGCATAGCGCTCAATGCCGCCATGACGGGACACCTCGTGCTCTCGACGCTCCACACCAACGACGCCCCGACCGCCATTCCGCGCCTCATCGACATGGGCGGCGAGCCGTTCCTTGTCGCGAACACGCTCAACCTGGTCATCGCCCAGCGCCTCGTGCGCAGAATCTGCCCGAGCTGCGTGACCAGCTACGCGCCGGGGCCCGACATCGCCGCGTCCATCAAAAAACAGCTGGCATTCACCGTGCACGCCGAGGAAACGAAAATCCCCACCCAGCTGTATAAAGGGCGCGGATGCAATGTCTGCTCAAACACCGGTTACACGGGGCAGGTCGGCATCTTTGAGATCCTCAATGTGGGGCCGACCATCAAAGCGCTCATCAAGCCCGGCATGTCCATCGAAGAGCTGCGCACGCTTGCGCGCAAAGAAGGGATGCGGACCATGTTTGAAGACGGTCTCGCGAAAGCCGAAGCCGGAGCGACCACCATCGCGGAAGTATTCCGCGTCATCATGGAGTAAATCATGGAACATGTAACCTGAAACTTGAAACATCGGCAGGGCTTGAGTTTTTTGATTGTTTTTTGTTTCATGCTTCACGTTTCAAGTTTCATGACTCACTATGAAATTCACCTACATCGCATCGAATCAAGGCGGGGATATCGTGGAAGGAGAGATGGAAGCCGGCGACCAGCAGGCGGTGCTTGCGTATATGCAAAAACACGAGCTGTTCCCGGTTTCCATCCGGGAAAAGAAAAAAACGGGCCGTTCCGGCCTGGGTATCTCGCTTTTTGAAAGCGTCAGCGTGCTGGATAAGATCATGTTCGCGCGGAACCTGTCGCTCATGATCAAGGCGGGCATCAGCATCTCGGAAGCCATCGACATCATGCATGAAGACGCGCAAAAACCGACCATAAAAAAGATCTTCGCGCACGTCAAGCTCCAGCTTGAACGGGGGAGCCAGCTGTCGGACGCGCTCGCGTCGTTCCCGCGCCATTTTTCAAAAGTGTTTCTAAGCCTGCTGAAATCGGGCGAAGCGTCGGGCAATCTGGAGAACGCGCTCACGCAGATTGCCCAACAGCTGAAAAAAGAAAGCGACCTGCGCAAAAAAGTGCGCTCGGCCATGGCGTATCCTGCCATTCTCGTCGCGGCGTCCGCGGGCGTCATGACGCTTCTTGCCATCGTCGTCCTGCCGAAAGTCGGCAAAATATTCGCGCAATCGCACATACAGCTTCCTTTCATAACGCGCGTGCTCCTTGGCATTTCCGATTTCATAACCAACCAATGGCCTTTGGCGCTCCTTATGCTCTTTTTCCTCGGGCTTTCTTTTTACCTGCTGAAAAGATCGGAAATGGGCAAGTTGGCGCTTGCGGGCATCCTGCGCAAAACGCCTGTCGTGAGCGGCCTGATGCAAAAGATCGTCCTCACGCGGTTTGACAGCACGCTCTACTCGCTCCTGAAGGCCGGCGTCCCCATCATCAAGGCGCTTGAGATAACGGCGGACGCCGTAGGAAACGCGCTGTACAGAAAAGTGATACTCGACATGACGCAGAAAGAGATCGCGAAAGGCATTTCGTTCGGCATGGCGCTCAAACGCCGCCCGGAATATTTCCCGCGCCTGACCACCAGCATGATCGTCATCGGCGAAAAATCGGGCAATCTGGAGCAGATGCTCGACAATCTGGCGAGCTTCTACCAGGAAGAGGTGGACGACCAGCTCAAGACGCTCATCACCATCTTGGAACCGGCACTGCTTCTGGGCGTCGGGCTCATGGTGGGAACCCTCGCGCTCTCCATCGTCATCCCCATCTACCAGCTTATCGGAAATGTGAGGTAGCGAAGCTACACATTTGACATTTAACATTTGACAAATGACCGTGCTTGAAAAGACCTTCAGATTTCGCGAATTTCAGGTGTACAAGGATGCAAAAGAGTTCGGCAAAGACCTGAAACCTTTTTCTCGAAGAAAACTCCCAGAACAAGAACGGTTCAATCTCCTCTCCCAGCTCTGGCGAGCGCTAGACTCAATCATTTTAAACATTGCTGAAGGATCTGACCGCGGAACAGATAAAGATTTTGCCCATTTTTTAAACAACGCACGCACCTCTCTCAATGAGGTAGTCGCATGCCTAGATGTAGCGCTGGATGGCAATTACATTACCCACGAAGAACATCAGCATTACCTGAAAAAAGCGACGTTATTAGCGCATCAATTAACCGCTTTCAGGAGAAAACTATTGCATGAACCAACAAAATAAAAGTCATCCGTCACCCGTTAAATGTCAAATGTCAAATGTTGCATTTCAAATGTCTGGGTTTACCATCCTCGAGCTCATCATCAGCATCGCGATCATCGCGCTTCTTTCCGTGGGCGTCGGCGTCGAGCTTATCGCTTACCAGCGCACCGTCGCGCTTGAAGCGGCCTCAAAAGACATCGTGAGCGAGCTGCGGACGGCGCAGAACAAAGCTCTCTCCGGAGAGGACGGCACCGTTCCGCCCGACGGCGCGGGCGACGCATGGGGCATACGGTTTTCAAACAGGACGCCAAGCACGTATGCGAAATTCTACGGCTCGACATTCAGCTGGGCAAACGTAACCGCCACGACGACATTGCCTTCTTCCGTGGCGTTCACCGACCCATCCTTAAACACCGACAAAGACATCATCTTCACCAAAATCACCGGCACGACCACCCCGTCGTCCATCACTCTCCAAACGCAGGACGGTTCCCAGTCGCAAACCATCACCGTCGCAACCTCAAGCATCTCCGTGCAATAACAGGCAACTCATGTTTGGAAGTTGAACTTCCAAACATGAGTTATTGTTTTTGTCACGCTTTTTTGCTATACTTTACCCAGAGGGACAGATAAACGTATTAATACCCATGACTGACGCATCCCGTAATAAAAGGGTTTTGGTCATCGAGGACGAGCCCCATATCCAGGAGATCCTCAAGGCAAAAAGCGGAGAAAGCGGCATGGAGTTTACGTTTGCCGGCAACGGCGCCGAGGGGCTGGTCATGTTGCGCGAGCACGGTCCGTTCTCCTCGATCCTCCTTGATATCCGCATGCCCGGAAGCGACGGCATGTGGTTTTTGGAAGAAAAGAAGAAGGACGCCACCCTCCCGCAAACCCCCGTCATCATCTTCAGCAATTTAAGCGCGCATGATTTCATTGACCGCGCCATCGCGTTTGGCGTGAAAGGATACCTTGTGAAAGCAAATCACAGCGTCAAGCAGATCATTCAAGAGGTGCGAAAGTGCGCCGATCACAAGGCCTGCACCGTTGATCGGTACTGACATGGAAAAAGAAGAACAAGGGAAAAACCATCTCGTCCTCATCGTTGAGGACGATCAATTCATCAATACGGCCTACAGTTCGAAGTTCAAGCACGAGGGCATTACGGCCGAAATCGCGACGGACGGGGAAGCGGCGCTTGCGCGGCTTGGCGACGCCGGCAAAAAATTGCCGTCGCTTATTTTGCTTGATATCATGCTCCCGAAAAAGAACGGCTTTGAGGTGCTTGAAACGGTCAAAGGAGACCCCAGAATGAAAAAAATCCCCGTCTTGATCTTGAGCAACCTGAGCCAGGATGCCGACCGGGTGCGCGGCATGGAGCTTGGCGCGTCAGAATATATAGTAAAATCAGAACAAAAGATAGAGAGCCTCGTTACGAAAGTAAAACGCTACCTGTCCGAGGAAAAATCGTCAGGGGAGCTCGCTTAGTATTCCTTTCACTTTTTTAATGATATCGTCGATGCTGTTGTTGCTTTTCACGATATAGTCGAGCGCGCCGAGCTCAAAGGCGCGCTTTACCTTTTCCTCCCCCGCGGAAACCGAAACGATCACGGCGGGAAGGTTTTTCAAATCCGCATCGTTGCGTATTTTTTCAAGGACCTCCAGGCCGTTGATACCGGGCAGTAAAAGATCGAGCCAGATCAGCGAGGGCTTTCGTTTTTTTAAAAACACAAGCGCGTCCTCGCCGTTGGTCGCGGCGGCCACTTCAACCAGCTCTTCCCTGCCAAGCTTGAGCACTATCACCTCGCGAAGCGCCGGCTCGTCTTCCACCACCAGCACAAGTTTTTTGTTTTCGCTCATACTATTATTTCAACAGTGCGACGACGCGGTCAGCGAGATCGGATATCTTGTACTGGCTTTTGACCAGATAATCAACCACGTTCAGCTCGAACGCGCGGCGTATCTTTTCCTGGCTCGCTGAAACGGAAACAATGGCGACCGGCACATCACGGAATTTTTCACTCGCGCGCAGTTTTTCCAAAAACGCAAAGCCCCCCATGCCCGGCATGAGCAGGTCGAGCCAGATGAGCGCGGGGCGTTCGCCGCCTTCGAGGATCTTCAAAGCTTCTTCGGCGCTTGAAGCGGCAAGCACGCGTACATCCGATTTTTCCAATTGAAAAGAAATAGCTTCTTGTAAGGGAGCTTCATCTTCCACCACGAGAATTGTTTTTTGTTCCATGTTTTACGTTTCAAGTTTCACGCTTCGTGTTTCATGATAGCATAACTACACCTTCAATCCAACCTCCCCGGCTCTTTTTTTCATGCCAGATCGCGGCACGGTGAAATAAAACGTCGCCCCCTTGTTCTCTTCCGACTCAAACCACACTTTCCCGTTCCATTCCTCCACCAGCGATTTTACGAGCGACAACCCGAGCCCGGAACCTTCCGGCACGGTTTTCAGCGCATTCTCAGCGCGGAAGAATTTCTCAAATATGCCCGCCTGCTGGTCTTTGGGAATGCCGATGCCGCTGTCTTTCACCGCATACTCAAGCATGCTTCCTTTCGTTGAAATAGACACCTTAATGACGGCCTTTTCCGGAGAATAACGGCTGGCGTTGGAAAGCAGATTCTGCACCACCTGCCACACCACTTCCTGGTCCATCAGGATGAGCGGCAGGGGATCGGCATCGGCCGTTACCTCAACGGTCTGCATTTTTTTATCAAGGATCGCTTTAAGCGTCAGCGCCACCCCGTTGGTGAGCGTCTTGAAATCGATGCGCACCGGCTCGATTTTGATCCTGCCGCCTTCCACGCGCGCGATCTGCAGGAGCAGGTTCACGAGGTCGATCATGCGGTCAGTCCCTTGGTACACCCTTTCGACAAAATGCTTTTGTTCCTCGTTGAGCGCGCCGGCGTCTCCGGCAAGGAGCATTTCGGAAAACCATCGCATGGACGTGAGCGGCGTGCGCAATTGGTGCGACGCGATGGAAATAAAACCGGTCTTCGCGTCGTCGAGCTTCTTTTCTTCGTTGATGTTGCGAAAAATGACCATGGCGCCGGTCACCGTGCCGCCGCTCCCCAGAAGGGGGACTGTCGAAAGCGCGATGAAAAACTTCGTTCCCGACCTCGCGACGGCCTGAACGTTGTCCCCGAGCCCATACGCGATCTGCTCCCCCGATTGCAACGTTTTACCGACCGGACGTTCGTTTTGGGGAAGTTCTTTGCCATCCTTGAAAATGGAAACAAGCCCCGTCAGATCTTTCCCTACGGCATCGATCGCGGGAATACCAAGCAGTTTTTCCGCCGCCTTATTCATAAGCACGACCTTATATTCTTTATCCACCACGAACAACCCCTCGTCCATGGAGGAAATGATCGCCTGCGCCCTGTCGCGTTCCTTTTTGAGCTGTTCATCAAGCGCACGCCCATCCTCTAGAAGATTTAAAACTGCCGCCTTAGTGCTCTCCAGTTCCTTATTGGCTTTTTCCAGTTCCGCCACTGTTTGCTCGAGCTTCTCTCGTTTTTCATCAGATTCCTTTGTGCGCACTATCACTTTTTTTTCTAATTCCTCACGGCTTAAAACTCCCAGACGCTCTATTTCAAGAATACCGGGCGGGGTAACAACTAAAAAACGAGAAACCAAATCATAATCATATCTTTTCGCAATAAAATCATAGGTTCTCCTGACAATGCTCGCGGCCTCCCTTTCTCCCAAAAAATCTTTGTTGGAATCATACAGCATCTGGTAAAGATTTTTAATGATGGGAACAACGTCTTCCACGGTTGTTCCTTTGGGCATTCGTTTATATATGACACCCGGATCAATGCCGGTTTCCTGAACAGCCACCATGTCTTCTAAAAGCGTATTCGCGGTTATTGTTTTAATAATTTTGTTGCATTGCGCAAGACCAAGATTCCGTATCATGGCGCTGGCTAAATCGTTGATGCCAAACCCATAAAGATACAGCGCCTGCTCGCTATCGGGAAGAAAAATTAAGCGAAAGGGGGCAGCCAACTCTTGGATATTAACATTCCTCTTAACTTCTTCCCGTAGTCCTTCTTTGGTAAATTCCCGCTTGGTAATGAGCGGTTTATTTTTGACGATAAAACCCTCGTAATCAAAATAGGTCCTTACATATGCGGCTTCTCTTTCTCCTGATGGCAACCGTTGAGCCTGTTGGTAGCGCGCAGAAATATCCTTGACTAAATCTTCTCGATTAATCAAATTTTTCAGATACCGCATGACCGCATCGCCTGCGCCGGACGCGCCAGCTGTGATTTTTTTGTCAAAACCAAAAAAGGCCTTGCTTGATGATAAGATGTTCATGCAATCAAAACAACCCTTAAAAAAGCTGGTTTAGTTTTCTCACGGCAAGCAAGAGGAAAATGATGGCAGAAAATTCAATGAGGTCGGCGAGCCCATGAAATTCAAAAACCTTAAACCCTTTCAAGATGCCGGTAAGCTCCAACATGCCAAAAAACAATGCGGCTGTGGTTAACAGCACCCACGCTTGCTTAATAGTGCCCCCGGCCTTGGCTAACCCGACAATGCTTAATCCCAATATGGCAGCGGCGACTATGAAATTAATAACCTCCATAACCGGCTCTATGTATTCTAAAACTCCCCCCGTTCCCAGTTCAATCATAGTAGTGTGTTTAATGAATGATATGACGACGACCTTTCGCAAGAAAGCGCTTCAAAACCTTTACCCCCTCATTCTACCGTTTTATCTGGCGCTGAACAAGGCGGGAAGACTATGCAGGTCTGTTTTCTACTGTTGAGGAGCATTGTTCTTTCTTAGTTCGCTTATCTCTTTTTTGAGTTCAGCCATCTTCAACTCTCGCCCGACCATCAGCTTGTTCAGCTGCTCAACCTCGGAAAGTTTTTCCTCAATCTGCTTGTTCTTTTTTTCAAGTTCTGTCCGGGACGCTTCAAACTTGCGCGCCATGTCATTGAACGCGCCGCCCAAATTTCCGATCTCGTCATGCGAGGAGACGATAATGGTTTTTTCAAGATTTCCCCGCGCGATTTCAACCGCCGCATTGCGCAATACGGTGATGCGCGCCGAGAAAAACTGGGCGATGACAAGCCCCGTCAACAATGCGAAGAGCGCGCCCGCAGACGCCATGAGCGCCGCGAAAAATACCGCGCGCACGATGAACGCGTGAACGTCTTTTCCTTTTTGTTCAAGCGCCGCAAGCTCGTCCGCAATCACTCCGGTAATGGTGGTTTTCAAGAAACTGCCGCTTTCCCGGAGTCCCCGCTCCGCCACGGCGATCTCTTCGGGTGCACGCTGTTCTTCCTTCATCTTCACGATGTCTATGGCGTACAGGACGATAGAATCCTCCATATTCGCGATTCTTTCCAGGAATTTCTTATTGTACTGGTCTGCCCGCGCTTTTTCCTTGTAGACCGCCGCCCAGCGCTTCATTTTTTCTATCGATGCGAGAAGCTCGTACTTCCTGCTTGACGCTTCCGTCCCCTCCGCCTGCGCCGATTCCGCGCCGATCAGCGCAAACGTCGTCACTTGCCCCTGGATCTCGCTTGCGATGTTCTTCATCTCGAACAGAGCATGCACGCGCGGGACGTTGACATTATTGACGCTGTCGGAAACGGCGTGTACGGCGTCCATTTTTTTTACCGTCGTGTAGCTGATGCCGGCAAAGAAGACCGCTACGAGAAAAAAGGCGGAGAGCAGTTTTGCTTTAATGGTAAGTCGAAAGTCCATAAAGTCTGTAAAGTGGGGGATTTCCTAAAAGCTAATGAAGCTGAAAGCTATAAACTCATTCATTTATATACCCCCCCACGCGACATTTCTTTTAAACCAGCGCTTAAAGACAGCAGGGCGAGATAATAGAAAAGGAACTCCATCATCTCTACTCCCGTGCCGTCCAAAAAAGGGAAAAATCCCTGGCTCTCGATGAAAAATTCCGCGGTATGGATCATCGCGAATGAAAACAGCGCGAGAAAAAAAAAGCGTATCGCCGGCTTCGTGTCCGGCGCCTCCGCGACGATAAGCCGGGAGGAAATGGTGGTGACGGCAATCACCGCAAAAGGAATGGTGATGAGGTGCTGGACGCCTTGCTCGGTGATGTACCCGAAAAAATCGCGCGTCGTATCTGAAAAAGAGAAAGGCAAAACAAATCCGGCAAGCCCTCCCCCAACGTTTGTTTTTCCCTTCACTAAAGCCGTCATGAAGAAAAAGAGGAAAAGCTGGCCGGCATAAAAAAGAAGATGCTTGTCCCATTCGCCGATGGTGTCAGCGTCGGAAAACAATATCGTAGAAAGGAAGAAAAACGCGATGCTTATCGTAAGAAGCGCTTTTAACTTCGCGCCGGACAACATCCGCAGAGCAAAAAAAACCGTACCCGCGCTCGCCAGAAAGCTTACGATTTTGAATGGCAAGAAAATATCCATGCTGTGCAGATATCATACCATGGACAGCACATCTTTTATATGTTGATAACACAACAACCCCGAGATCATTGGGGTTGTTGTGAAGAGTCCTTAAATAAAATGCCGTTAGAGCGCCGTCGCGGGAAGCACGGTCAGGTTGTTCCCGACTTCGTATCTGTTGTTCAAGCCCGTCCCGCCCGCGGGGGCGGTGCCGCTGTTGCCGCCGTCATTGTATCCTTTGTCGTCGCAGTTTGCCGCGGTACAGCTTGGCTTGTATTTCGCGCTTTCGAGCGCCGCATCCATTTCGTATTCATATCTTCCGGAAGCATCATTGCAGCTATAGCGATAATACAGCCCATTGCCGGCGGTGGCGATATTCGTCGGGTCGACGGGAAGATTGGCAAGCGCGGTGCCGGTTCCCAGGCCCGTGAAATTCAGCTTTATCCATCCGGTGCCGTCCGCCAGCGGCCGCGTGCTCGTCGCCGAAACGACGCTATAACTGGAACCGGCGGGAGCAACTACCGTGGAAGCCCAGATATCGGCTCCCGCATTGGGAGTCGCGGTTGCCGGACAAAAACCAAATTCGGTAACGGTGGGAGCCCGATTGCTCAGCACGAGCTGAATCGCGCCTTTCACCGTCGCCAGGTCGGAAATGCGCTGGGAATCGCGGGATTGCGCCAAGATTTCAGCCGGATCGATGAGCACGACCACGACGATGCCTAAAATGACCAAGATCGTGATGACGATGATAAGCTCGATGAGCGTAAACCCTTTTGCCCGCGCGCGAACGTGTGACGAAGTATTCATGATGATAAAAAGTTACCTGATAAGTTATCCACAATTTACCTTATTATAGCAGAGAAGGAAATGTATGACAATAATATTGTGGGAAGCATGAAAAACGGTGTATACTGGGAACATGAAACATGAGAAAGGGTTTTCCCTGTTTGAGATACTTATCGCCATCGCGGTGTTTTCGGTCGTGGGCGTTTCGGTTTCACAGCTCATCGGCGTGGCGCTCCAGGCGGACAAAACCGCCGGACAGAAAACGGTCGCCGTGAACCTCGCACAGGAAACCATGAGCGCGGTGAACGCGCTTGCGGGCGAACAATGGAACAACATCTACGGGCTATCGGGAAACCGCTATCCGGCAAACACCGTGGCGGCATGCGGGTCGGTGAAGTGGTGCGTACAATCGGGCATCGAATCTCTTCCTCCTATAGACGGCCTGACGTATAAACGCTCATTCACCGTGAGCAATGTATCGCGTGCGTCGGGCACCATAGAAAACACCTACAACTCCGCAAACGACGATCCTTCTACGCAAGAAGTGACCGTCACTGTTTCATGGGAAGATGCGACCGCCAACCAGCTCGGCTCCGTTTCCCTGAATAACTACTTCACCCGCGCGCGCAACACGGCGGCCTCACAAACGGACTGGAGCGGCGTAGTGGCGCCCACCGCGGGGGAGAACGGCGGATTCGGCACAAACTATGGCGCAGTAAGCAACATCACCACCACAGCAGGAGCGTTCCAGCTCTCCACACAATGAAACGAAAGGGAACAATGAGTTGATTAAAGACTCCATCTGTAGTAAAATTATTACAAATAAGTGCAAATTTGTAATAGATTATATACCTATATGAAAAAAAGGGCCTTATTTAGTGAATTAACGAGGTATTTGGAGAAAAAAGAGGCGCTGATCATTACTGGAATGAGGCAGGTTGGCAAGACGACATTGATGCGCCAGCTGTATGATCATATAGATAACCGGGGAAAATTGTGGTTTGATTTTGAGAACCCGTTGGATGTGAAAACCTTTGAAGATATTGATTATAACAACATCTTCAAAAGACTGCATAGTTTGGCCGGCGGCGCAAAGGGCAAGCAACTATTCGTCTTCATTGATGAAATTCAGATTTTTCCGGAAATCACCAAGGTAATCAAGTATCTGCTGGACCATTACCACATTAAATTCATCGTAACCGGTTCATCCAATTATTACTTGAAAAATCTGTTTCCGGAATCCTTAAGCGGCAGAAAATTTCTTTTTCAGCTTGACCCGTTAAGTTTTAAAGAGTACCTTTATTTTCAGGATAGTATTTCATATGATGAAATCGGTAGCCGGCAACTGCCTGTGGCGATTCGCGACAGCTCGGTGTTCACTCATAAGAAGTTTGAAACTAATTACGATGATTTTTTGCACTACGGAGGTTTTCCGGCAGTGATACTTGAAAAAGATAAAGACATAAAAAGACAAATCCTGAAAAATATTTTCGCTTCTTTTTTTGAAAAAGATCTTAACATTCTTTCGGACTATAAAGACATACAAGAACTGCGCGATCTCCTGCTTCTTTTGGTGCCGCGAGTTGGTTCATTGCTTGATGTGACAAGGATTGCAAGCGAGCTTGGGGTCAACCGCCCCAAGGTGTATGCCTATTTGGAATTCTTGCAAGGCACGTTCATTATCAAGCTGTTGCCGCGCTATGCTAAAGGCATCGATCGTTCGGTAGCGGGAGGGAAAAAAGTGTATTTCAATGACACGGGACTTTTAAAAATTATCGGCAACGTCAATGACTCCCAGCTTTTTGAGAACGGCGTGGTAAATCAGCTGGGCGCATACGGAAAAGTAAGCTTTTATCATAAGCGTAACACCGAAGAGATAGATTTGATCTGGGAGAACAAAGCGGCTTTTGAAATAAAATTGAAAGGCGTGGAGAGCGATCATGCCCGGCTTAAAAAGATCGCGTCAAAACTGGGAATAAAAGACGCCTCTGTCATCTCCAAGGAGTTTGTTGATAAAGACGGATTTATTTCGCCCGTAGTGTTTTAGATTTTCCGTGCATGAATCAGTGAACGCGGGAACTCGACTTTCAAGTTATACATACCATAAACAAAAATGAAAAATAATGTTACAATGAGAACAGCGAGAGGAAATAAACGCATCGTCTGGCTCCTTGCCGCCATCATCATGCTCCTAGCCGGAACAAACATAGCAACGCTTTTTTTCTATCCGCCGACAACAGAGCGGCTATCCGCCGTCTCCGACCAGTTCACGTTCCTTGACCCGAGCCGGGGGACCTATAGTAGAGAAGATCGCATTATCAACTTCCAGCCGCTCCGGGATTATTTAAACACCGCGTATGAAGCCGATCAAAATGTGTCTATCTACTTTGAATATTTGCCGACCGGCTCCAATGTCTCCATCAACAAAGACGCCGAGTTTTACCCGGCTTCGCTCTTGAAAGTCCCCATAACGATGACGGTGGCGAAAAAAATTGAAAAGGGGGAATGGAAGTGGACCAACGAACTGGTTCTCTTGCCCTCCGATAAAAATAAGGGGTTTGGTTCTTTATATAAAGAATCTTCTAATTCAACTCACACTATAGACGAGCTGGTTCGCCGCGCCCTTTCGGATTCGGACAATACCGCGAATTTTATTCTTGTAAGAAATTTGGAAATATCCGAGATAGAAGACGTTAATAACCATATTGGGTTTTCCGGTATTATCACGGCCAGCGGAAATCTTTCCGCCAAAAGATACTCTGTTATTTTCAGGTCATTGTATAATGCAGCATATTTGTCAGAGGAAAATTCTCAAAAATTGCTTTCGTATCTTTCGCAATCGCCGTTTAAGGAATATGTAGAAAGCGGTCTTCCTCCCGGCATTCCTTTCGCGCATAAAATAGGCACCGAGGAAGAAAAAGGCGTTTACCTGGATTCCGGCATCGTGTATGCGCCCAACAGACCATACATCCTTACGGTAATGATAAAATCTAAAAACGAGCAGTTAGCGCAAGAAAAAATGAAAGATATTTCTGAAAAGGTGTATACTTATGTTAAAGATTACCAAGAATAGATATGCGTAAATTAGCGGCAAACATTTTAATATTTTTTGTAATATTTGGCATATCTTTTTCCAATATTCCTTTTTACGCGCTTACAGAGATAATCGATTCGTATATCGCGGCGCGCAATATCGTAGATAAGGCATGGCATTTATCACAGAATGAGAATGTTGTCGATACCTTCACTTCGTATCGTAATCTTACTGAAAAAATAAAAATTCGGGAAGCGCAGGCGGCAATCATCGCGCAGTACACAGGAGGACTTTTGGTGTATGCCGATACGGTCACCGTCGGCACTCCCAAGTATCAGACCTTTGACGATACGACGGGTTTTGGGACAGAACAAAGCGCGACATCGGTTGGAGCTTCCGCCATAAACTGGATTCGGGTGGCAGCGAGTCCCACCAATGACGAATGGATTATCGCCACCCGAGACGCGGCAAACGTCATAAAAGCGCAGGTATGTACCGGCGTTGACGGCGGAGTTTCTTGCGGCGCGGCAACAACAATTACAGCAACAGCGGGAACGCACGGGTTTAGAAACTACGATATTGCGTACGAACAAACTTCCGGCGATGCTCTTTTGGTGTACGGAAACGCTACCATCGACGTACTGCGAAAAATAGAGTGGGCGGGTGGCTCGTGGGTGAACGATGCCGCCATCACCACCACAAGAACATCCGGAACTGTGGAATGGGTAGAGCTTACCTCCAGAAACGGCAGTGATCAGATAGGCATTGCGTATTCTGATACGAATGATGACGTAAGCGCATATAGATGGAACGGCACTGCTGCGGCTGATGAAGCAACTGCTGTTATCACGGCAACCGCAGTAACGGGAGATGTAAGAAAGTTTGACGTTTCTTTTGAGGGAACATCAGGCGATATGCTGGTGGTTGCTTGGGTTGCCGGAGCGGGTACTGCCGCCACAGGACAACTAGTTGGGACCACATGGACAATCGGCACCCAAACTGGAGTAGATAATATAACGGGTTTTGTAGATTTACAAGAACCAAATCCATCAGACAATGATATCGCCGTGTTTTCTCATGGAACAGCGGCGTCAGCAAACCCCGGAGAAGGTTTTGAATGGAGCGGCACCGGCGTGAGTGACGGTACTGCCGGAGACGACGTTGTTCAAAACTGGGCCGCTAATTACCAGTTGGGAGCAGTTAGTTATCTTTCCACTACTTATTATGGTGTTGCTGTCCATTCAAGCTCCGCCACGACAGATGATATCGATTGGTGGACCATGAACTCCGCGGGTAGCATAACAAACCAGTCGGTTAACACTAGAACAAGAGGCGCATCAAGATTTATTGACCTTTTTGATTATCCAAGTCTAGACAAGGCGCTATTGATTACCGCAGATGCTAATAGCGACTTATGGGTGGATACATGGGACGGTGCCGCGGTGACCTCAACAGCATGGACAGATCTAACCAGTGGCGGAGCGCGGGAAACATCTCTTTCAACAGCGGCCAAGGATGTGGTTGATTTCGCGTTTAGATTATCTCCGCCGCCTGATTCCACCCCACCAACCCCAAACCCGATGACTTTTGCCACGGCGCCGAATAATTTCAGTACCACGCAAATTGACATGACTTCTACTGCCGGCTCTGATCCGTCAACGCCAATCAGTTATCTTTTTACCAGCGATAATTCTTCCTGCGGAGCCAATGCCGGCACGGGCGGGGCATCAAGCGGGTGGCAATCAGCCGATACAACTTATAGCAACACCGGCCTTCAACCGAACAAATGCTACGGCTATACGGTGCAAGCTCGCGACTCCCTTTCAAACACAGGTACGGCTTCCGGCATTTCTTCTACCTATACTTCAGCCAATGCGCCGGGGACGCCGACTCTGGGCAGTCCGACCACAAGCACTTTGGCTTTAACGAACGCGGAAAATGGCAATCCGGCTTCCAACCCGACGACCAATTTTGCAGTACAGGTGGTGACCACCACCCCCAGCGACGCCACATGGCTGAATCAGTGGGTGGATGCATCCGGTAACCCTTCGGCTTCGGCGGTTTGGCTCACTGACGCTCAGCTGGATGCTCTGGTTTTGCAGGGTTTGCAGGCAAGCACGCTGTATGGCGTTCAAGTAAAAGCTCGAAATCAAGACACTGATGAAACCGCTTTAAGCGCTGAAGGCCAAGGTACGACCAGCGCGCCCGCAAACACCACCACCATCGCCGATGGCACCGACCCCGGCAACAGCACCATCGCCCCGGGCGCGTCCATCACCGATCTTGACGCGTTCACGCTCGTCACGAGCGGCGGCACCGATTCCGTCACCGCGCTCACCGTCACGCTTACCGGCGCAAACTCGTTTGAGAGTTTAAGCGAAGTGCGCATCACGTCGGACAACGGCGCCACGCTGTATTTTGCCGCGGCGGCAAACCCCGCGAGCAACACCGTGAACTTTTCTGGCGGCACGGCGATTCCCGTCAGCACCTCCGCCACGCAATTTAAAGTTCGCATCACGCCAAAAAGCCACGCCAACATGCCCGTGCCGCCGGGTCTTTCATACGCCGTCGGCGGGACCGTCACCGCTTTCACAAGCACGAACGCGCAAGCAGGCGCAGATTCGGCCACTCCCGCCACCATAACCGTGGACAACGCATCACCCAATGGCGCGACTTCAGTAAGCGGCACGGCGGGGGATACGGCAAACACCATCAACTGGACAACCTCCAACAGTGCTGATTTCAATACCACGAGCGGTTCCGTAATCTACCGTTGGACGGCAGCATCTGCGGGGTCAGAAGTTCCCGTTGAAGGATCGACTCCCAGTATAGATACCGCTAATGGCACTGCAACCGTTGTGTGCGTCATTTCAAGTGCTGCTTCAGCCGCGCAAAGCAAAATAAACGGCACCGGTGGAAGCGCGGGATGCAGTACGGTAGCGCTCACCAACGGCACTGCCTACACCTACAAAGCATTCCAAAAAGACACCAACGGCAACTACGATGTGGGCGTTCTCATCGGCACGTTCACGCCGGGTCCCACTATTGCTTCGGTTGACGTGACGGCGGCGGGCGGGGGGGGATGCCCCACCGGAACGACGGTCGCCAATACCATCACTTCGGCGCGGCAGACCGATACTATTCGCATCAACGGATCCAATTTCGGCGCGGCGCAGGGCGGTTCCACCGTCACCGTCAACGGTTCCGCGGCGGTCACGGTGGGAACATGGACCTCCACAGTGCTTTCGGGCATCGCCGTGCCTTCAGACGCGGGCAATACCGGCAACATCGTGGTAACCGTCGGTAGTACGGCAACGTTTGCTTTCACCGTTTTGCCGCGGCTGTGCACGATGGATGTGACGGCATCTTCAGCAGGCACGCCGATAGCCAACGGCATAACTGAAGCGCGGCAAGGCGACACCATCCGCTACAACGGCGATCACTTCGGCGCGGCGCAGGGCGCGGGTGGCATCGCTACCGTAAACGGATCAAACGTCACCACCGGACTTACGTGGTCGGCAACGGTCATTTCAGGCATTGTCATTCCGTCTGCGGCAACCGACACCGGCACCGTCAGCGTTACCCGCGACGGCGGAGGAGCAAGCAATACGAAATCGTTCACCGTTTTGCCGAGTATAACCACAATCACCAACTGCGACAAAGCTGGCTTTCCTTCAGGCGCATATGGCAGGGAGTACAACACGGGCGATGCCGCTTGCCCCAACACGCTCACCGACGGAGCTATTATTATCACAGGCAACCATTTTGGCGGTGCAGGCACGATAACTCTTGTGGGGCAAACCGCAACCCAATCGGCAGTCGCCGCTTTTTGCGGAGGAAGCGCATACACTTCAACGTGTATTGCCATACAAGTGCCAACTACAATCGCAGACAGCACCTATACAGGCAACATGGTAGTAAACAGAACGTCTGATTCAAAAACCGATACGCTTAGCGGGTTCAGGGTGCTTCCGCGCATTGCGAGCAACACACCAGGTAACGGAACAGCGGGAGATACCGTTAAAATCGCCGGGGATCATTTTTGCCAGTCCGGCACTTGCCCAGTGTCGCCCAACCGCTCCTCCACAGCCGACAATGTGAAATTCGGCTCGACACAGGCGCTTGACGGCGACTTTCAAAACCTCACCGGGGCAGGCACCTGCGCCGGCTCAGGCGCCGCATGGATCGACACCGAAATCTGCGTAAATGTTCCTGCTGGTACGCCGACCGGATCCCAGCCGGTACAGGTAACGTCAACCGCCTCCGCCGTGGCCTACACTTCCAACACGCAGGCATTCACCGTGAATTCACCGACGCCCGCCGATCCAGGAAATCTCAAACAATCACGCAATTCCGCCTTCACGGACCTTATCGCGCTCACCGTGCCACCGAGTGTCGCCTCAAGCACGCCGGCATACTTTTCCGCAGACACCTCGTCATCCGTCAGCGGAGGAACTATGTATCTGCAGGTTGAGATGCGTCCGGTAACCGGCGGCTCATCAACGTTTGACGCCGGCAACATCTGCGCCGGCAACGCGTATTGTTTTGAAGGAACGAACGGCGCGATAGCGGGGAGCGGCACCGGGTCGGCATACAGCGGCGGATCAATCACGCTGACAAGCGCCACGACAAGCGCCGACGAAAATTATCATTGGCGGACGCGGGTTCGCTATAATAAATCGTCCACCGACTACTACAGCGGATGGATAGCGTACGGCGGCAACTCGGAGGCGGCGGGAGACCTGATCGTGGACACCGTCTCGCCCGTCATATCAAGCGTCAGCTCGGGATCTCCCGGTACCAATACCGCAACCATCACATGGGATACCCAAGAGCTGGCAACCACCCAGGTGCAATACAATACCACCGGCACGTTCGTCACCAACTGCGCTACGAATAATGACTGCACGACGCTTGCCGATACGCCGGCAAATACCGCCGGGAAAACCGTCGGACACAGCGCCTCGCTTTCCAACTTGAATTCGGCCGCGACGTATTACTATCGCGTGCGCTCCAAAGACCAGGGCATCCGGGAAACCATCGACACGACGCGCACATTCACCACCGCGGCGGGCCCTTCGCAGCCGGCAAAAACCGCCTCGTTCCACATCGCGGGCGCGACGGGGCTTATCAATAACAGCAGTCCGGGCTCTTACCCGTTCACCGTCTCTCTGCCGGAAAACGCCACCAGCACTCAAAGCGCTTTTATAGAAATCAGCGGCGTGTATTCATCGGGCGCGGATCCTAAAAACATTACTGTGCAAGTCACCGGCCAAGGTTCAATCATCTATGTCGTTCCTGCATCAACGACAAGCCACTTTAAGATCATGCATCGAATAAATCCGGTTCTGATATCGAACACGCTCACCATAACCCCGCAAACAAACACCACGGTATACGTTACTTCGGCAAAAATAACCATCACGTACGCGTATACGCCATAATACAAGCATGAACCGCACACTCATTATTATCATTTTCATAGTCATTATCGTCTTCGCTCTTGGCGCGGGATACTACTTTTACGCGCCGAGCGGCAATGCGCCATCAGCAGGGCAAAACACGCCGTCGCAAGGACGCGTGATTGAAGAAAAACTGGTGATACCCGATACCAAAAGCATCACGGGAAGCGAGGGCAGGGTCGTTGACCAGGGCGCGATCAGCATCGCTTTGGTTCCCAAAGACGACAACGAAAAAGTCATCGTGCCCGGTGCGGTCTTGAGCGTAAAAGGAAGCTACGACCTGGCAAAACCGGAAGCCGCGAAGTGGTCAAGCGACGCCCAGCTCGCGTTCATCAAGTCGCTTGGCGCCGTCACGCTCGAAGGAAAATCCAGCCAGTGGCAAATCGCGTTTTCTTCCAAGATAAAAAAGGGAAAGGGATATGAGGTGGTCATTCAAGGGGACGGGATCGTTTCTCAAAAGGAAGTTGATTCCGGCGCGGTTGGCGGCGAAACACCGCCCAACTTTGCCGACAGAGACTCTTTATGGGCTCTTGCGCAACTTGCCGCCATTCCGCAATTTCAAACCGCTTCCATCTCGGCAATCATCTTTTCTTATAACCCCGACGCAAAGGGATGGGACTACATCATCCCCAATTCATTTGGAAAAAGCGCAGTTAGGGTAAGGTAGTTTTTGTTTAAAAAATGAGGAAATATATTTTTTTCTTTTTTTCCTATACTTTTCGTTGGTATTTTTCTTGCGCTGGCCGCAAAGGGAGGACATTATTGACATATATGATATATACTGAAAATCAGGACTATAGGGTGTTATTTTACAAAGATTCGAGTGGCGCGCATCCCGTTTTAGCCTATATAGAATCCTTGCCCGAAAAAGAGCGGAAAAATATTACTACACTGTCATCAATAACAAGAAAATATATGAGTAAAAAAACAATGCAAAAAGACACTTTTGACTTTCAGGCGTATGTGGCGCACAAACTCAAGAGTCCGACTTTTCGGAAGTATTACGATATGCATGGCAAGCAGTTGGAAATCGCTTACCTGATTTTGCAACTGCGCAAGAAAAGTAAGGTTTCGCAAGCGAAGCTTGCGCGTAAAATCGGCACGACCCAAAGCAACATCGCCAGAATGGAAAGAGGGGAGCAGAATCTTACGACCGAAACGCTCCAAAAAGTCGCTACCGCCTTCAACCGAGAGCTGAAAATTGAATTTGTGAAATAACAAGTTTAGCACATAAGGTGTTAGGATATGAACCGATATATACCACTGGTAATCATTTTATGTTTTGCGGCGTTTACGGTAAGCGTCTTCGCCGTCAACCAGGTAAAAACCACCGAGACCTTCATCACGTCGGGCGACGGGGAGGTGAGCAGCGCGACTACGACGACGTTCTCGCTCTACATCGGCGACGACCTTACGGGCATAACCAATCCCGTGAAGTCGGCATATATCCCGATATCGGGGGTGTACACCACCAGTGGCGGCGGACCCTACGAGCTTAGCGCAAAGCTTGAGACCGATAATGCCACGCTGCAGACATTCACCCTGCCTAATGTCGGCACAACGCCGACGCCGTTTGAAGTGTTGTACAAAGACCCGACATCGCCGGGGAAGATCAATCCGGCGTCCGCCGGAACGTATACATACACGCTTGGCATCACACTGACAAACATGACGGTGTATGGATTGGGAGCGAAGGCGGTGGTGAGCCATGAGTATGTGCCCGCGAGCTGTGCGGACGGTCAGCCGGCAAATGAAAAAGTCAAAACCACCGAGACCTTCATCACGTCGGGCGACGGGGAGGTGAGCAGCGCGACCACGACGACGTTTTCGCTCTACATCGGCGACGACCTTACCGGCATAACCAATCCCGTGAAGTCGGTATATATCCCGATATCGGGGGTGTACACGGGGAACGGAACGATTCTGGTGAAGCTTGATGACGATAACAACACGGCAGAGACGTTCACCTTGCCGAATGTTGGCTCTACACCGACTCCATTCGAAATTCTGTACAAAGACCCGACGGTGCCGGGGAAGATTAACCCCGCATCCGCAGGGACGTATACCTACACGCTTGGCATCACGCCGTCGGGCGTGACGGTGTATGGGCTGGGAGCGAAGGCGGTGGTGACGCATCGCTACAAACCGCCAACCTGCGGCGGCGGATTCGCGGCAACCGGCTACCTTGAATCTTCCACGTTTGACACCGGCGTCGCTTCCGGCGCGGCGTATAATTGGATACTGTGGGATGGACCGGCAAAACCATTAAATACTCACGTGAAATTGCAACTTGCCACTTCAAACTGCGCCAATGGGAAAACCAACCCCCCCGCATGCGATGACTTTGGCGACTGGCAGTATTACGGCGATGCAGATGGCAACGGAACATGCAATACCACCGAGTATTACGAACCGGACCCGAACATTCCCGCTGAAATAAAATGCTGGGTAACCCACAATAACCAACGCTATTTCAGATACAAAGTAACGTTGTGTTCGGTAAACGACTGTACCACCGGCACCGGAAACGCGACCCCGCAGATTGGCGGCGCTTCCTATAATGGTGTTATTGTCAACTGGAGTCCATGAAAACACTGTATTTTAAGGTTTTTCCAATAATTCTTTTTATAACTCTCGTGCTCACAAACGCACATCAGACTAGTGCGACCTTAACCGTTCCTTTTATTGCTGATACTAATATTGTCCAACATAAAATCATCGCTGCAGGAGGATTACATTCGCTTGCCCTCAAGTCAGATGGGACAGTATGGGCATGGGGATACAATGTGTTTGGCGAATTAGGTGATGGAACATTGACTAGTCAAAACATGGCCATAATACCAGTCAAAGAAGGCGGGGGCGTCACATTCTTGCACGGCATAACAGCTGTCGCTGTAGCAGGCGACCATTCTCTAGCATTGCGATCTGATGGCAGAGTGTTTGGTTGGGGACGAAACAACTATGGCCAGCTTGGCAGGGGGAATGTTACTTTCCGAGAATATCTTTCAGCCCCAGTACAAAACCTAACAGGAGTCGTTGCCATCGCTGCTGGAATGGATCACTCCCTCGCCCTTAAATCCGATGGTACTGTGTGGGGATGGGGAAGAAATAGCTTTGGCCAATTAGGTAATGGTACAACTGCAACTTATTCTGCGCCGGTACGCGTCTCCAGCCTGGAGAGAGTTACAGCCATCTCTGCCGGTCAGTTTCATTCACTCGCTCTTCGCGATGATGGCACCGTATGGGGATGGGGGCATAATAACCACTGGCAACTAGGCAATGGAAACTCGATCGACCAAACGACTCCCACCCAAGTTAAAGAATCAAGTGGGGTTGGATTTTTAACCGGTGTTGTAGCTACTTCCGCAGGGGAAGGATTCTCGTTTGCCCTTAAATCTGATGGTACTGTGTGGGGATGGGGAAGAAATAGCTTTGGAGAACTTGGAATTGAATCTGGCTCTTCCAGTATTATCTATGCACCTGTTCAAGCTATTAACTTAACCGGAATAAGAACAATCTCTGCTGGAAACAATACCTCCATCGCCCTTAAATCCGATGGAACAGTGTGGACATGGGGACTAGATGTTATTGGGTCGGTAAACGGAACTCCCGGAGCACTGGTGACTCCGCCTATTCAGATTTCCAATCTAACAGATATAATCGCTATTGCCGGAATTGACCTTGCCCTCAAATCCGATGGTACTGTGTGGGGATGGGGAGACAACGATGTTGGACAGCTTGGTAATGGCACAACCACCGATAGAGCAATACCAACTCAAGTTGTTGAGCTTGTAGACACTACCGCTCCTTCGGTAAATAGCACACCCCCCAGCACAGTCACAGAGGGCGTTACTTATACTCTCCGTGCTTCATTTTTTGATGAGCGAGGAGTAAAAGAATGCCGTCTTTTTATAGATTTCATCGACCAGGGCACCGCGTCTCTTACTGCCACCATAAGCGGAACCGCTTCAAAAAGCTATACTTTCTTAACACTAGGAACACATACTGTTGAAACCAAATGCATGGATACAAGCGGTAATGTCGGGAGCGGCGGTTTCGCATCAATTACTGTCAATCCTCCTCTTGATATCACCCCTCCCGATACAATTATTAGTTCAGCCGTTGATGGCAAAAACAGTCTTGTAACAAACAACGGAACAACCACATCGGACTCCATCACTTTTACCTTTAACGGAACTGATAATGTTGGAGTAGTTAGTTTTGAATGCAGTCTTGATAATCTTGCTTTTTCTGCTTGCACAAGTTCAAAAACTTATCCAAACCTTTCTGCAGGAGATCACGTATTCAAAGTCCGCGCAAAAGATGTAGCGGGAAACGTTGATCCGACACCTGCCACCTTTTCATGGATGGTAAAACTTTCAGTCATCCTCCTCCCCGGCATTCTTGGCTCGTGGACGGATAATGTCTTTGGCATGTTTACCTCTTTGCCTTCCTCGCTTTTAGGTCCCGTCCACTTCACCGAAGACTCGCAATCACGGCTTATGAAAGGCCTGAACAACATGGGATTTATTCCCCGGAGTTGGGATAATCTAAGAGATCAATTGAAAGTTGCGGGATACGCAGTATTTGACTGCCCTTACGATTGGAAACGATCGAATAATGCCACCGCGCAAAACTATCTCGTGTCGTGCATCGATTTTGCAAAAGCCGCGACCGGAGCGTCAAAAGTGAACATTGTCGCTCACAGCATGGGCGGGCTGGCGGCACGGGCATACATTCAAAACAACGCTCTCTATCGAAATGATGTTGATAAGTTTGCTATGCTGGGGACTCCCAATCACGGCTCGGCGAAAGCATACTATCCGTGGGAAGGGTCTCCTCTTATCAGAGAAACTTTCAACACCGTGAGTAAAGTATTCGAGGACAGCGTTACCAATCCGATTCTGAAAATAGTGGTTCACTATTTATCAAACACCATCAGCAATCTGTCGGTTTTCAACTACATTCAAAATTATGCTCCATCCGTACAAGAACTTCTGCCGACATTTGATTACCTGAAAGATCAAAACGGCAACACAAGAAGCGTCTCAAGCATGGTCTGGCAAAATACTTTCCTTAAAGACCTGAATGCGAGAACGAACATCACGCGGTTGTCATCCCCGCTGAATACAAAGATATTTACCGGCGAGGGTTATCCTACGATAGAAAACATGCATGTTGAGTACCCAAATCCTGACAACCCCCTTGCGATACCGGATAAATCGTTTCCTGATGGAGCGCCAAAAAGCAATGCAACCAGTGCCCTTGGTGATGAAACGGTGCTTACGAGAAGCTCAAAAATAACCGAAGCCAGCATACCTATTCTAACAAAAACACCGCAACCAACCGACCCGCAAGACTTATACAGCCACGTCAATTTGCCGAATGCTTTTGCACAGGAAATTCTGGCGTTTATTGGCGCGACAAGCACCCAAAACAACACCGCATCGGCTAATCTTCCCCAGGAAGCTCTCTCGATATATATCGCATCGCCGGTAAATCTGTTGGTTACCAATCCGCACGGTAAGAAAATAGGGTTTGATACGGTGGTAAATCAAGAAGTTGATGAATTGCAAAACGGGGTGGATTCGGGAAGAAATGCTGTCGGCCAGATCATAGTCATCAATAACCCGGAAAAGGGAAGATACCATATTCAACTTACCGGAACAAGCACGGGGGAATTTTTGACCGGATCGGTATATTCAAAAACAGATTGCGCCTTCAACCAAGACAACTTCGGCCAGACCGCAACCGGAACCGTGACAACGTTTACGCTTGATGTGCAAGGAGGGTGCGGCAAAGATGCCGCGACTTATTCGCTGGACTCAACCGTAGACATTAATCCCGACACCATCGACCTTTCGAGCAAAGGCAAGTATATCATGGCTTATATTGAGCTCCCTGGTTTTTATAAAGTGGGAGACATCACTGTTTCAACGATAAAACTCAATGGGCAAATCCCCGCTTTAAGCTCTCCCACCGCTATCGGTGATTACGACAACGACGGCATAAAAGATCTGATGGTGAAATTTGATCGAGATCAGGCGCAGAGCTTGCTGTCGATTGGCGATAACGCATTATCGGTTTCCGGGAATCTAACTGACGGCACAAAATTCAAGGGAACTGATGTGATAAAAGCAATGGGAGACGGACCGAGGCCTACTGATACCTTTGGGAACTTAATGGCCGGCTTAATCAGCTTGGTGAGCGGCGGTCTTTTATTGAGGTTGGTCAGATTTATTGTGTAATTGATAATTTAAACAACTGCACGGATGCAGGAGCGACCACGCCGCACGTCGATGATGTGTATATAAATTGGAGTCCTTAGCGCTTGAGCACTCCTCAAGATTTGCCTGAATCGTATCAATATGATACGATTATAATGTTCATTTGATACGAATACCATGCGATTTTCCTTGCGGCAACAAAAAATCATCCTCTTTCTTATTGAAAAGGGGGACGCCCGATCTTCCGCGGTTTATGACGCGCTGAAAAAAAGCGGGGAAGATGTCTCGCTCGTAACGATCAAACGGGAACTTGCGGAATTGACCCGCCGGGGCGCCCTTCTGACGACAGGCGCCGGACGATCGGTCGCGTATGCGGTTGGAACGCCCGGCAGAGTTTTTGCCGATATTGACGCTCGCGGGTATTGCGCCATCGAACCGGACAAGCGCTACGGCATGAAAAGGTATAACTTCCCTCTTTTCACCGAAATGCCGGCAGACCTTTTTTCGGATGCCGAACAAAAAATACTGGAAAGCGCGACTGCGCGCTACATTCAAAAAATAGAAAACATCCCGCCCGCGATACAAAAAAAAGAACTGGAGCGCTTGATCATCGAGTTGTCATGGAAATCTTCCCGCATCGAAGGCAATACGTACACGCTCCTCGATACGGAAAGGCTCATCGTGGAAAACCGGGAAGCGCCGGGGCACGACCATGCCGAAGCGCAGATGATCATAAACCATAAGAACGCGTTTTTATTCATCCGCGAACACGCGGCGGAATTCCGGACATTGACGCGCGCCAATCTCGAACGACTGCACGCGATCGTCGTGAACGGTTTGAGCGTCGGAACGGGATTGCGCGGGAAGCCGGTCGGCGTCGTGGGGTCAGCGTACCGGCCGCTCGACAACCTGTATCAACTGCAAGAGGGGGTGGATGCTTTATCAAGCGCCCTGTCGCGCATGCCCGCTCCCTATGCAAAATCAATGATCGCGTTGCTTGGCATCAGTTATCTCCAGCCGTTTGAAGACGGCAACAAGCGGACCGCGCGGCTTGCGGCAAACGCCGTGCTTCTCGCGCACGGATACGCGCCGCTTTCTTATCGCAGTGTGGAAGAAAACGAGTACCGCGAAGCAATGCTGGTGTTTTACGAGATCAACTCCATCATCCCCTTTAAAAAAATCTTCCTCACCCAGTACCTTTTCGCGGCGGAACAGTATGCGATAAAATAAATCACATGGAACATACAACATGAAACATAAAACCTATAACATGAAACATAAAAGGAGAAAAACCTTGTTTCATGTTTCATGTTTCATGTTTCATGAGAGAGGATTCTCTCTCCTTGAACTCATCATCTACATCGGCATCGTGACCGCAATATCGGGCGTATTCGTCGCCATCATCGTCAATTTGAATCTGTCGTCGACGAAATCAAAGGTGGAAACGGAGGTCCAGCAGAACCTGCGCGTCGCGATGCAGGCGATTTCACAAACGCTCCGCGGCGCGCAGCGCATCAGCGCGCCGGTCGCCGGCGCTTCCGGCTCCGCGCTGACTGCCGTCGTGAACGGGCAAAACGTGCAGTACGCCCTTGGCACAACCTCCGGCAGTACGGGCGTCTTGAAAAGGACGGCGGGCACCGACCCGGCTGAAAACATCACATCCGACAGTGTCATCGTCTCATACCTCTCTTTCACCACGATGGAAAACTCGGCAACCACCACGAGTAGCGTGGTGACGGCAACCGCCACGAGCACCCAGTACGCCATCACCGTCCAATACAATTCCACCGGCTCACAATTTTCATATTCACAGAGCGCGACATCGACGGACATCGTAGGAAATAAATTATAAAACATGAAACACAAAACACGGGGTGTTCGATTAAAAAACGTTGTTTCATGTTTCATGTTTCATGTTTCAAGAGAACAAGGCATGGCGCTGTTGTCCGCCGCCGTCATTGTTCTGCTTCTGCTTGTCGCCATCGGGCTTTCCATGCTGTCTTCGGGGATCTTTGAGGGGAGCATTGCGGAGACCCAGCGCGCGGGGCAAGACGCGCTTTCCGCCGCGCAGTCGGGCGTGAAAGACGCTCTGATAAAGCTGGCGCGCGACAAATCGTTCACCAGCACAAGCGGGTATTTTCTCCCCGCCGGCTGTACGTTAAACGGCACGACCGCGTGCGCGAAGGTGATCGTAGAAACTTCGCAAAGCGCCTGTTCGCAAGCCATCGGCGCCAACCAGGACTGCATCGTCAGCAGGGGAACCATCAACAACGCGACGCGCAAACTGGAGGTTATTTTGTCTGTCGACCCCGATAGTGGTAAAATAACAACAGTATCAACGAAAGAACTATGAATCCCACACATACCTTACACTGATATTTTGATCATGCATTATGTTTATATGCTACAGTCTTTAAAGAACAGAAGTTTATATGTCGGTTGCACCGCTGATTTGAAACAGCGCCTTTCAATGCATAATCAAAACAAAGCATACCATACCGCGAAGTATGCGCCGTGGAAGTTGGTTTATTATGAAGCTTATCTGTCAAAACAAGACGCTTACGGCCGTGAAAAATCATTAAAATTGCATGCACAAGGCCTGCGCAGACTTAAAGAAAGACTGCGCCATGGTTTGGTGGTGTAAGGTATGTGTGGGATGAATATCGCGCAATTATTCAGTCCGGTGGAAAAGATCGTTGGGCTTGAAATCGCCCAGGGCGTTATTTCCGCCGTTTTGCTTGAACGAAACAAAAAGGGGGTCCTGCGCATGGTAAAAAAATCCGTCGCCGTCCCCGCCGGCGCGATGCGAAACGGCGCCCTGCTCGACAAGAACCTGCTGGTCGCGACGCTTGAAAGCTTCCGGCAAAACAACAAAGACCTGTTCAAATCAAAATACATCATACTGGTGCTCCCTCCGGCATTCGTCTACACCGACATCCTCAAATTCCCGCCGCTGGGGCAAGAACAGATCGATGAATCGGTAAAGCTGAACTTAAGCTCGAAAACGCTGTTTCCTCTCGGCATCGAGGAAATCTACTACGACTGGCAGAACGCGGCGTCCCACGACCACTACCACCGGGAGATCCTTTTGAGCTTCGCCCCCAAAGAAAACATCCGGCGATATCTTGAAGCATGCGAAGAGGCGGGCCTCGAACCGCTCGCGTTTGAAACGCCGCCGTTCGCCCTGTCGCGCGCGCTTGAGAATTTCAAAGAAAAAACCGGCCTGGTGATCCGGCTCATGGACGAAGGGGTTGAGCTTGCCATCATCGCCAAAAACGAGCTTCGCTTCTCACGGTTCGTCCAGATGCCCGCGGTGGAAACGCTTGACGCGTTCAAAGAGTTCGTGAAAAACGAAGCGTACAAGGCCGTCAATTTTTACGCCATCGAAAACGCGCATGAAGAGGCGATAACGTCGGCGGTCATCATTTCCTATTTCGCGCAAAAAAAGGATGTGGCCGATCACCTCGCACAACAGCTCGGCATTTCCGTTGAAAACGCGCATGTGGTTTCCGGCGGCGAGCTTGAAGACGCGTATGCCGCCGCGTACGGCGCCGCGCAACGCGGCCTCATCAGGCGCGAGGACGACACGCTCATCAGCCTGATGCCCATCGGCACCGAAGAAACGTACCGGAAGCGGAGATTCCTGTCGTACGTCTCGCTGTGGTCCGACATCGTCAATACCACAGCGGTTCTTTTGATCGTCCTGTTTTCCGGCATGTGGTTTTTCTTGAATGCCACGGCGAAAAAGACGAACGCCCAGCTCACCCAATCGAACGCGGCAAGCGCGGTCGGCGCCCAAATAGCCGAACTGGAAAACGCGGCGGCGCATTTCAATGATGTCGTAGCGAACATCACCACGGCAACGCAGACGATCCGCCCGTGGTCGTCGTTTGCGCGCGCAATCGCCTCAACGCTCGAATACGACAACATCACCGTGCGCGCCATCTCCCTGCCTTCTTACGGCGGCGAGATAACCGTCAGCGCGACCGCAGCGACCAGAGACGCCGCCATTTTATTCCGCAAAGCGCTTGAAAAAAACGAGCTGTATGAAGACGTAAGGATGTCTCCTTTGGGGGTTCTGGAAAAAGAAAACATCGCGCTGACGATATCCTTAACCATGAAACCGCAACAGCCATGACAATCAAAGAACACCTGCCTCACGTCACTAAAAGGGGATTCCTGCTCGCATTGCGGTCTTTTGGCATCGCGTTGACGTGCGTCATACTGCTTGTTTTCATCGGCGGCAGGATACATGCCAACGTAACGGAGATAACCAAAGCGAGAAACGAGATCGCGGCATTCTCCGCGAAATATGAGCAATTCGACCAGCTGAAAAAAGACCGGGAAACGGTGCAGAGCTCTCTGGGGAAACTTGAAAACGCCATCCCTACCGCCGATAATGTCACCATCGTCGTGGATTATATCAACAGCCTGGGCATACAAACGGGGAATATCGTCGTCGCGCGGTTTGATTCGAATACGCGCGCCAATGAAGGGGCATTCGACGAAATCGGATTCTCCCTTTCCGTCAACGGCACGCTTCCGTCCGTCCTCAATCTTCTCTCCCAGATAGAAAGCGCCCCCTACCTTATCGCCGTCAAAACCGTTTCGTTGGCGGCCGAAGCTTCTTTAAGCCGTCAGCTGGCCGCGCAGCTTTCCGGCGTTGCTTATCTCCAAAACGAACAAAACAAATGAAAAAACAAGACGCAACAAACGTTCAACAGACAAGCTGGTCGAGGGTTATCGCGAAAAACGCGTACCCCCTGGTATCGGTCATCATTTTTCTCGCCTATTTCTACGCCGCGTTCTTTGCCGTTTCTTTTCTCGTGGAAAACGTCCGGGCCGCGTTTGCCGTCAACGAAGCGCTCGCCAAAAAACAGGTGGTGCAATTTGACCTCGCGAACTACGAGAAAATCGCCAAACGGTTTGGCATAGAATCTAGAAAGTAGAAAATAGAATCTAGAATAGAAGGCACACAGAGTAATGTTTTGTTTGCTTCTACTTTCTATTTTCTAGATTCTAGTTTCTATTTCTTCCCGTGGTATTTTTCGTGTATCTCTTTGAGGCGCTTGTCGGTGTAGTGCGTGTAGATCTGCGTCGTGGTGATGCTCGCATGTCCCAGCATCGTCTGCACCGAGCGGATGTCCGCGCCGTTGTGCAGGAGATCGGTGGCGAACGAGTGGCGCAGCTGGTGCGGCGTGACCTTTTTCACGATGCCCGCCATGACGGCGTATTTTTTGATGAGGCGCTGGACGGACCGCGGCGTGAGGGTGGCAAGCGCGGCGCGCGAAGGCCTGACGCCCTTTCGATGCGCGACAAAAAGCGCTTCGTAGATGTCCTCGCGTTCCGCCAGATACGCGCGCAATGCCCGCTCCGCGTCGGCCGACAAAAACACGATGCGCAGCTTTCCTCCTTTGCCGCGGACCGCGAATTCCCGTTTGTCCAAGTTGACGTCGCCGGTTTTGAGCGAACACAGCTCGGCAACGCGCAAACCGGTGGAAAACAGCGTCTCTAAAATCGCTTTGTCGCGCAAAGCGGCAACATCGTTTCCCTTGGGCGCTTTCAAGAGTCGCGCCAGCTCCTCCGCGTCCAAAAATTCCAGCTCCCGCTCCTGATTTTTCGGAAGTTCTATCTTTTCAGCGGCGAGCGTGGCGATATCGCGCTTGGCCAGGAATTTCAAAAACGAGCGCAAAGCGATGACATAGTACGCCTGCGTGTTCCGCTTCAACTGCTTCCCGTGCTCGTCTTTGACCCTGTTCAAATGGATCCGGTAGCGGCGCACCGCGTCAGCCGTGATGCCCGAAGGCGAGGAAACGCCCGTAACATCAAGGAAATTGAACAGATACCGCCGATAATTTTCCAGCGTCTTTGCCGACCGGTTCTTCTCGATCTCCAAATGCTCTAAAAATTCATTGACGAGCTTTTTCATGATGCCAGTATACCACAATTCATGCGTCTCTTGCGTTTTTTCGGGTTTCGTGATACGCTTAGTTGGAGTGCGGGATGCGAACAGAATCGAATTGAGAAGCTGAAAAATGAGATGATTTCGAGGCGCGACGACGAAAGCGTGCCCTTCGCACACTGAGAAGGAGCAACAAAGAAATCAGCCATTTTCAAGCTTCCCCACGGGCGGGCGAATTCGGGCAAGCTTCTGTGTTGCTCGTCGCTCACCCGCCTCAGGCGGACATCGCTCCTTGCGCCTTGAATCTTGCCCGAATTCGCTCCGCTCAATCGATTTTGTTCGCATCCCGCACTCCTTAACATAAAAATATGGTAAAAACCGAAGAAAAACAGAAAATCATCAAAGCACACAAGGTACATGACACGGATACCGGCTCCTCGGAGGTTCAGATAGCGTTATTTTCCGAAGAGATCAGCCGCTTAACCGACCACCTGAAAAAACACGACAAAGACAACCACTCCCGCCGGGGGCTTTTAAAAATGGTCTCACGGCGTAAGCGATTGCTCGATTACCTCAATCAAACGGATAAAAAGCGGTACACCGCCGTGGTAAAGAAACTCGGATTAAGAAAGTAAAGGGCTTTGCCTAAAATTATGAGGCACATGCCGAAATCATTTTAGGAACAAAACCTTTATCGAGCACATAAACGACATTTATGTGCTCGGTGCTCAAATCTATGGTAAAATTAACTTCGCCTTCAGCTCGTAAATTTTAATACATTTGGCATGCCTGTTATCAAACAAAAACATCAGCGCGTGGGCGTCTTTCTGGATGTCCAGAATTTGTATCATTCCGCGAAGAATCTCTATAAAGCGCGGGTCAATTTTAAAGAGGTGCTTAAAAACGCCGTTGCGGGCAGACAGCTCGTGCGCGCCATCGGCTACGTCATCAGCACCGAATCGGGAGAAGAAAAAGGGTTTTTCGAGGCCTTGGTGAATCTGGGCATCGAAACCAAAGAAAAAGAGCTTCAGATATTTTTCGGCGGCCTGAAAAAAGCCGACTGGGACGTGGGCATCGCGGTGGACGCTTTGCGCATCGCGCCGGCGGTGGACGCCGTCGTCATCTGTTCGGGCGACGGGGACTTTTTGCCGCTCATCGAACAGCTCAAAAGCATGGGCAAGCAGGCAGAAGTCGTCGCGTTCGGCAAGAGCGCCTCGCTCAAGCTCAAAGAACAGGCGGACGACTTCATCGACTTGTGCGCATACCCTGACAAATACCTCATCCGCGCCGGCGGCAGGCGATATTCATAGAAGCTAGAAAGCAGAAGTATGGAAAAACAAGAATTCAAGCTCAAACTGGGCGAGGACACCATCACGATCACTAAAAGCATTTTAGCCGGCCAGGCAAACGGGTCGGTTTTGGCTTCATGGGGGGAAACGACGGTGCTCGCGACGGCCGTCATGGGCAAACGGCGCGAGGGAATCGACTTCTTCCCGCTCATGGTTGACTACGAAGAACGCTTTTACGCGGCGGGAAAGATATCCGGCTCCCGGTTCATGAAGCGCGAAGGCAAAGCTTCCCAGGAAGCCGTGCTGACCTCGCGGCTCATCGACCGCTCTCTGCGCCCGCTTTTCAATCACGCATTGCGCAACGATATTCAGGTCATCATCACCGTTTTAAGCCTGGACCAGGAGCATGACTCCGACATTCTGGCGATTCTGGCCGCTTCAACCGCGCTTTTGATCTCCGACATCCCGTGGGCGGGGCCGATCGCGGCCGTACGCGTCGGGAGCATCGACCGGACGCTCGTCATAAACCCTCTTCACAAAGATCGGGAAAGCTCCAGTTTGGACCTGATAGTGGCCGGCACCGCCGGAAAGATCAATATGCTGGAAGGCGGCGCGAAAGAAGTTCCGGAAGACCAGCTTCTGGAGGCGTTCACGCTCGCGCAAAAATACATCCGCCCGCTGATCGATTTCCAGAACACCATCAAAGAAGCGATCGGCAAAGAAAAGATGCGGCTTGAGATAAAAACGCCCGATGAGGAGCTGGCGAAGCGGGTACATGCGTTTTTGGGCAAAAAACTGGATGCTGTTTTGTACGAATCGGATAAAAAAACCCGCGGGGAGAACTTGGGAACCTTGAAAAAAGAGCTGGAAGAGCATATCGCCGGTTTCTATCCGGAAGAAGCGGGCAAAATCAAAGAAGCCGGCAGCATTTTTGAAGAGCAGATCGACAAAACCGTCCACGAAAACATTTTAAAACACGACAAGCGCCCCGACGGCAGAAAAACGGACGAGCTCCGTGGCCTAGAAGCGCACGTCGGCCTTTTGCCGCGCACGCACGGCTCTGGCTTGTTCGTGCGGGGAGAAACGCAGGTGCTTTCGGTGCTGACGCTCGGCGGACCGGGCGACCAACAGCTTGTTGACGGCATGGAAGGCAAAGAAGAACGGCGATTCATGCATCATTATAACTTTCCACCGTACTCGGTGGGGGAGGTTGGCCCGATGCGCGGGCCGGGACGGCGCGACATCGGTCACGGCGCGCTTGCTGAACGGGCGTTGATGCCGCTCATCCCGGAACAAAAGGATTTCCCTTATACGATACGCTTGGTGTCGGAAACCTTGTCGTCAAACGGCTCGTCTTCGATGGCATCGGTCTGCGGCTCCATGCTCGCCATGATGGACGGCGGCGTGCCGATTTCCAAAGTAGCCGGCGGCATCGCCATGGGCCTGATGATGGACGATAAAGGCGCTTACAAAGTGCTGACGGATATCCAGGGTCCCGAAGACCACCATGGCGACATGGATCTGAAGGTTGCGGGAACCGAGGACGGCGTGACCGCGCTCCAAATGGACGTGAAGATAGAAGGGATCACGACGCACATCCTGAAAGACGCGCTGGCACAGGCGAAAAAAGCGCGGCTTGAGATCATCGCGGCCATGCAATCGGCGATCGCAAAACCGAGAGAAGACCTGTCGCAATACGCGCCGCGCATCATCACCCTTGAGATCAACCCGGAAAAGATCAAAGACGTCATCGGCCCCGGCGGCAAAATGATCAACGAGATCATCAACGAAACGGGCGTATCTATTGACATTGAGGACGACGGGTTCGTATTCATCACCTCCGTTGACGCCGCATCCGCCCAAAAAGCGGTGGAATGGGTCAAAAACATCACCCGCGAGGCGCGCGTGGGAGAGATTTTCCAGGCAAAAGTCAAAAAAATCATGGAATTCGGCGCCTTTGTGGAGATATTCCCAGGCACGGAAGGGCTCGTGCATATTTCAAAACTGTCCGCTACGCGCGTCGCGCGCGTGGAAGACGTGGTCAAAATCGGCGACATCATCCCCGTCAAACTCATGGAAATCGACGGTCAAGGACGCCTGAACCTCTCGCTGAAAGACGCGCTCGAAAAAAACGACAAGTAACGGCACAATACTTATCCACAGGGGACATTTGACCCCGTTTTTCAGCTTGGTATAATATCTTGGTATGTGAGGAAGAATATTTTTTTTCATCTCTGCCTCACATTGCACCTTACATCGTGGTTAGTAATCTCATTAACCACACCATACCATGAGCCACTCGGCTCACCATAAAGAGACCTGTAATTGTTTCAAAAATCGCATTCATTATATGCACAACCATTCACGAAACGAGCAGGTCTTTTTTCATTTCCGGAGAATATGGTATACTGTGGACATAACCTCTTTTATCTATTTTTATGGATTCAGAAGATAAAGATAAGCAACCGCAGGTTCCCGGCGCACCGGGATCTCTGCCGGTCGTGGAGCAAAAAACATTCCTGACGCACACCATGGAAGATGATGTGCAAAAAGCGAAAGGGCAAGGGTATGTTCCCGAGCGGAAAGAAGCCGAAAAACCGTTCACGAGAAACATTCCGCCGCCAGCGCCTCCTGTGCCGCCAGCGCAAAACGACCCGTTCCGGGAATCGATCGGCGAGAAGCCGTTTGAGCGGGACCAGCCGTTCCCCATCGCGGGAAACGCGCCAGAAGCTCCGGATACGGAAAAGAAATTTCAAATTTACGTTCCCAAGAAAAAAAGAGGGCCAAACGCGCTCACCCTTATGCTTATTGTGGTTCTTGTCCTGCTCCTTTCGGGCGGCGGGTTTGCGTACTATTGGTTTTTCATGAAAGAGGCCGCCCCCGCGCCGGCCCAGATAACACCTCCACCAACGCCCGAGCCGGTGCCGACACAACCGGTTCCCGAACCCGAGCCGGCACCCGAACCGCAACCGGAACCCCAGCCGGTGCCAACGCCCGAACCCGTGATTATTATCGAACCGCCGGTCGCCGCGACTTCAACGGAACCGATTGTCGAGCCGGCTCCCGCGCCCGTCGTGGAACCGACGCCTGCGCCCGTGGTAGCGCCTCCGCCGCCAGTTGTGGCCGAGCCGGAATTGCCGCAACCGCTTATCGCGGTTGACCGCACGGTCATCATAAGCATAGCGACGCTCGCCGACACGGACGCGTACGCAAAAATCGCGCTTGAAAACGCCAAAATAGCGGAAGACAAGATCGTGGTCCGATACGCATTCAAGCTTTCGACCGATGCTGAAAAACGATTCCTGACCCAAAAAGAGTCGGCGTCTTTGCTGAAACTGACCGTCCCCGCGGGATACTGGGGACAAAGCGTGAAGATGGAAATCATCGGTTATAAAAATCTCGGCTCGTTCCGCTACGGATTCGTGTCGAGCATCACGAACAAGACAACCATGCACAGCGTCGCCGGCGCGTGGGAAAAAACCGTCGTGGACGATCTGAAGCCGCTCTATGTCGAAAAAGCATACGTGAAACCGTCGCCCATGGTCTTTTCAAGCAACACCTATCTTGATTTCACCAAGCGGTTCATCAACATGCCCGCGCCCGACGTGTCGCTTGACTGGGCCGTCTCACCCGCATACTTCGTCATCGCAACTTCAAAAGACATGATCTTTGCCGTGCTGGATAAAACGAAAGTTTCCCAAACGGGAACCTCAAGCGCAACATCGACTTCTCCGGGCGTTCCATCATATTAACCGTGACATCGCTCCATCGTTCCATCCTTTCCACGCTTGCTTTACACAGTGCGGAATCCCACCCGTACCTGACTATTCCCGAACTCTACGACTGCCTTCATAAAGACGCTTCAGAAAAAGACGCTCGTCCGCCGACTCTGCGCGAAGTCGCTCACGCCGTTTCGGAACTCGCGCACGGTGGGAAAATAAACGCCCAAAACGGTTTCTTTGCGCTTGCGGGAAGCGCTCCTTGGCAAGAGGGGACTGGCCAAACGGAGAAAAAACTTGCGCAAGCGCGTTATGCGCTCGCGCTTTTAAAAATCGTCCCGTTCGTGCGCGCCATAGCCGTCACCGGATCGGTGTCGTTTGGCAACGCGAAAGAAGCAAGCGACCTCGACCTGTTCATCCTGACCAAGCGGGGGCGCGTATGGACCGTTCGCTTGTTGGCGCTCGCAGTGCTCGAGCTCCTGGGCAAACGCAGGGACCGCGCGGCAAAAACCGGTAAAATATGCCTGAACTATTTCATGGCCGAGAGCGCAAAGCCGCCGGTGCAAAACGTCGCGAGCGCCACCATGTTCAAGCGGGCGCTTCCCGTTTTTGGCACGCGGCTCTTTTTTGATTTTATTTCGCGCAACGCGTGGATGAAGAACTTTCTGTACCGCCCGGAGCATGATAAAAAAGAAGGGACAAGCCGCCTACAAGCTACAAGCAGTTCGACCCTGAGCTCACTGCCGAAGGGCTACAAGCTACAAGCTGGTTTTAAAAGCATCGGCGAGCTCTTTCTTGCTGGCGCAACAGGCGCTGTGCTGGAACGGTTAGCGCGGTCGTGGCAGGAAAAACGGCTCCTGCGAAAAAAGACTGGAAAGGCCAATGCGGAGCACTTCATACTTGCTGATGACGTCATCATGCTTCACCACCCAAACTCAAAAAACAAAGAAGTGATGGCGCGCTATCGCCGCATCATGGCAGGCTTAAAATTATGAGAAAAAAAGTAATAAGAATCGGCACGGACAAAGACGTCGCAAAATTTCTCGTTTTTCCCAACTTGAAAGCTCGGCCTCCAAGTAAAAACTATGTTCCGTAAAATTGTCCGTCAGCTCGGCCTGCCGTTTTTTATAAAACCCATAAATCTCGGCTCGTCGGCGGGAGTGCATAAAGTCAAAAATAAAAAAGGATGAGCAATTTTTCTTTTGTCTTTTTTCATTGATACTTGGCTCGATTTTTGCTATAGTATAAGCAATAATATAAGTATATGAGTCCTGAAGATTTCCCGCAAAATATTCCGCACATGCCATCGGGGCCGAATGCAGATCCGGTGGACGACGATAACGAAACTGAAAGCGTTCCACAAGGACCGGAAATTGATTTGCCCGTTGAAGAAGTAGAAGCCCCGTCTCCTGAAGGACCGGAAGATGTTACCAGTCCCGATGTGGAATCGCCGGCCGAAACGCCGGAACATACAGCAGAACATGAGCAGAACGAAGACAGCCGCAGGAAACAGGAAATTTTGGATGAGCTGATTAACAAGTATGCGGACATGAGGTTGGAGTGGGCTATAAAAAATGCAAAATACAACAAGCTTTCGCACGACCAGCTGAAAGTAGGCGAGAAACTGCTTTCTCATTCGCAAGATGAATCGGTAAAAGAACGGTTCAGGGAAATCACAACGGAGCTTGAGATGGCACAGAAGGAAAAAACCGGGAATTCGGATCCCGAGAGGACATTTGAGCGCTTATTGGAAATCGACCCACAAGGCCTGGAACAAGCAGAAAAACTATTTTTTGAGAAACATGCAGCGTGGATGGGGAAAAATCACGGCTTTGCGCCGTGGGTTATCCCCGGCGGCATGGAGCTTGAGAAGAGCATCGCCGAAATAGAAGCCGAGGAACAATTAGCGCAGCTTGACGAATGGGAAAAGCGATTCGAAACGCTGAATCAATGGGTAGCCGAGATAGAAAAAGAGGCAAAACAGCTTACAGTGGAAGAAAAGGAGTTGCTTCAGTTGAAAGAGGTAGATACAAAACGGCTACAGGAGATTATAGAGCGAAGGAAGAAGCTGTTAGACGAGATGAATGAAGTGAGAGAACAACGAAGAGAGCTCCGCAACCAGTTGCAGGAAATACAAAACAAGAGAACACAATGATCACCTCAAAAGACTTGGAGCGGTTCGGATTGGCGGAAAAAGAAGGGAAAGTGTATTTGGCCGCGCTTGAACTTGGCCCTGCAACGGCGACACAGATTGCCAAAAAAGCGGGCGTGAACCGCGCGACCACTTATGTGGAAATAGAGTCCCTTATGAAAATGGGGCTTGCAAGCACATTTGAAAAAAATAAAACGACACTTTTTGCAGCGGAAAGCCCGGCGATACTAAAGCGCATTCTCTCACGACGCGAAGAACAGCTGAAAGCAGGTATGCTTTCTCTGGAAAATATGCTTCCCGAGCTTATAAAAATGCACGAATATGCCGAGGAAAAACCGAAGGTGCAGTATTACGAAGGCAAAGAAGGTTTGCTTGCGATACAGGAGGATTTTTTGAAAACGAAAGATAAAAGGATTGAGGAAATATACTCTTCGGATGATTTGTCTAATGTGTTTACCCGTGAAGAGTTAAAATCATCCAAAAGAAAACAAAGAAAAATTTTGGTGCATGCCTTATATACACGGAAAGCGGGGAAATTTTCAGCAGTAGACACATCTTCCTTATCAGAATCAAGAATCGTGCCGTTTGAGAGCTTTCCTGTGCACAGTGATATTTTGCTATATGACAATAAGGTTGCTATTATCTCACTGAAAGGAAAACTGATCGGGACCATTATAAATCACAAAGAAATAACCAATACTTTGCGCTCTCTATTTAATCTCGCATGGGAGGCCGCTGAAAAATATCAATAAAAGAAAAAAGCCGAGGATCTACTCCGGCTTTTAATACAATATTTGCATCATGCTCGTTTCGATCCTCGGCTAATCAACAGTCAACAGAGAGTTTTATTTTTTAACTCTGGTCTCCCATTTTATCCTCCATATTCCATGGAAAGGGGATAAAATGAAAAAATTGAAACGCGTCTTCATTTTTCCCCTTCCGGTTACTCCACCCTCCTTTTGAGGGCGGAATTCTGTTGTTAAATAACGATCTTCTACCTGGAGAGCATTATACTCTATATACATATCTTTTGTCAATAAGCGTTGACTTGAAACGCTTTTTTTCTGTGCGTATTTTATTTTATTTCATATTTACTGACAAAATAGTAACTCTTATAATGGCTTAAATAAAGCATTATTAGCTCTTTTTAGCATATATTAGTCATTGCCTCTTGACAAATTATTTATTAGGGAGTATACTGTGGCTTGAGATTGACAATTTGAAATAAGCACGCTTCCTTCCCGAGTCCGTAAAAAGACCACAGAGCCCATACTACGCAAATCTAAGCGATGGCCTCTGGAAGGGAGCGTGCCGTATGTTTCTAAGCAATTGGGCTTAGAAATGGCACTCCTGAAATCTATACAGTCGTAAGCTGTATAGTCATCGGCTAACGCCCGATGCTGCGGAGAAGTCGTCTCCTACGGAGGAGTCGTTCTCCATCGTTGCCTAAACTGTGCAGGCCTGATGCAGAGGCATCAGAAAGAAAGGGAGTCGCGCGAGACTCTCAATTAGCAGGAAGCTTTGATGGAAAGCTTACCTTGACCGCGAAGAGGTCAAAATCAAATGAGGGCTTACGACCCCGTCTATCCGAATTTATAGTTCTTTTTAAAAAGCCGGGGCCACAAAATATCGTGGCCTCTCTTTCAGAAGTCGCTTTTCGTGAAGTAATTTCTGAAAGGGATTGGCAATGGTGCCGGTTCCGAAAGTTCTTTGAAACTACCATCTCGGCACGGGGCTGGGGTGGAAAAATAATAAGGAGGGTATGCCATGATTGATATCAGCGCAGGGGTAGAGTACGGGTGCAACACGCCGCAGTGCACCGCCAAGGGGCTCCCCAGAGATATGTTTTCTCTGGACAAAAGGGCCACCGGCGGAAAACGAGTGGTCGTGTGCCGCGACTGCCGGAAGCTCGCCCACCAGAGTAGCATCAAGTCGTACCGGCTTGATTACACGCTCAAATGGGAGAGCGAGCAACAGCAGAAGCGTGATTTCTTCAAAACCTTCGCCGTCACCGCCCAAAAGCGGAATGGAAACGGCAAGGCGGAGAAGAAGATTCCGCAAAAGCAACCGGCGCTTGTATAAGCTGGCAAACCGACCGCAGGCGGCGTCCTGCGGAAGCGGGGGAATAACACCCGCTTCAACCCTCAAAAGGAGGCACCTATGGTGCGATGCACGGGATGGCATGTACAATGCCCGCTCTGCAAAGTCCGCCGCATAAAATCGCGGTGAACGGCAGAGAATCCTAAAGGCCTTGGTAGATGAGCCTGCAACTGAATCATCTATCTCTTTTACAGATTGCTTTTCAAAAAGTGATTTGTAAAAGGGAAATCAATTCCCCGAATGTTCTTTGAGATTACGTTTCGGCATATCGCCGGAACGAACACATGAGGAGGGGGAAATGGCCGTCAAAATGATCGTTGCGAAAATCAACAATCAACCGAAAATTGTGTTCGGTGACAGGCACTACAGCGATGATTATCATTCAGATATCGCTGAGAGGATGGGGATCCCTAAATCCGCGGTTCTCGGCGGCGGCATCGCAGATGTCGCTTCCAGGAGGATTTACGGGACCTCGTACGGTTTCGGTCCGTACAACCCCACGCTTGTCAGGGGACTCCTTCCTGACTGGACAGTGGAGCGTCCTTCCAACTACTGATTAACCCTCAACCGTCCAACCACATGACGTTCTAAACTGTGGCCGTAATACTCCGGGGCGGTTTCGGGGCGCTCTCGCCGAGCGGACATGGCGGCAACAATGAGGTCACAAAATATCGTGGCCTCCCTTCCAGAGACTATGCGAGACAAAGATAACGTAGTTTCTGAAAGGGATCATGCAATTGTGCTGATTCCGAACGTTCTTTGTAAAAAATAAAATCATACGAGGAGGGTGTATGAATGCATTTGTGAGGGGTACTGTTATTACTGAAAATCTTCCAGTAGACAGCATTGCCGTGCTTTGTGGCAACGGCAGGATTGTTCAGGTTGATATAAATGATCTTTTTGAACCGGAACTGCCTGCGCTACTCGGAAGCAAGGTTGATATTGAGGGGCACACTCTTTTTTCCGATGGAGAGATTGAGGTGTATGCTCACAGTATTATGGTGATCACCGGAGAAATGGGGAACGCAGTTTACAAATCTTCTGTATTAGTTGGAGAGGAGTGATATGAGTAAAAAAGGTAACATAACTGATCCGTTTACTAAGAGTATCTTGGGGCGTTAAGGCATCCACAATCTCCACGACTAATCCAAGTCGTAAAACTGGACTGTAATACTTCGGGGCGGTTCCGAAGCGCTTGGCAGAGCGGACATGTGTAGGCGAGTGTAACATCATTCGCCTTTCTTTCAGAGATTTTCAAGTGATTGAAAGTTTCTGAAGGGGATCATGCAATGGTGCTGGTTCCGAATGTTCTTTGTATAAGGAAATAGATTTTTGTCAGCGACGACGGCTGGCACAAATCGCATTATCAATCCACGGTCGAGCCATTTTAACCTACGAAAGGAGGTGATTGAATGGATGGAAAGGGGACAGTAGTCCTCGTCAGCTACAATGCTGTAGCTGGATTCCGATCCGGTTGGCATGCCAATAACCGAGTCTTCGTATGCGCGAATGACTCAGGCCAAGGCGCCAATACCGGGGAAGGGCGTGATAACAAGCAACGCGCAGGAGCCGTCATGCATACCATCTCGAACCGCTTCTATAGAGGGAGCGTGCCAGTCGAGGGTGTGGAACGGTTCTACGTGTATGCGGGTTTAAACGCTTTCGAGGGTGCTATCTCTATGGCTAGGAGCTTGCAATTTCATGCTCCGGGTGCTCCCATTACGGTCGCTGCGTGCGGCTGTGATTGGCAAAAGAAGCTTCAGCTTCTTGAGGGTAGCGGTATTCACATGGTCAAATGTGAATGTAGCGGCCGAGAGACACTTGGTAGAATTGCGCGCCAGGCTATAGGAGAAGTACCCGTTGGAATCCTTTAACTTCTATCTTCGTTAGCTTAAGAAGATAAAGCGTCATTGAATCAGGACGAACCGCTGATTCCCCGGAGTTGATCGCCCAGGTTATGGAAACTATCGCGATCCGAGAAGGAAAACTCGTAAGGTGATGAGCCTAATACAAACCCGGCAATCCAACTGTCGTACGTGGGGATCATTCGGAAGTTCCGTCACCTGAAATTTCAGGGCCTGATGGCGGGCGGGATATAACGAATGGCGAGACCACATGGAGAAGGGAAGGTGAGAGCAACGCGCTTTACGCCTTCCCACCTTTCTTGAATCCCTGAAGCAATTCGGAGATTCAAGGTGAGGTAACTCATTTTCGTTCTTTATAATATTTTTACTGCGGTCCCACGGGAAAGGCGTGCTTGGGTTGCGCCAGGGATTGGGAGTTAAAGCCCCCAGTACTTCTTAATGGGAAAATCGTTGACTGCGAACCATGGAGCTAAGGCAACGAAGCTTAATCGACATACACAGTATGAGTTATGTCGTCCGCGAGCTAACTACTCTGCGGGAAGGCAATACGGAACGAGCAGTCTCGTATACGGTGGCGAAGCTGATGACAATCGCCCTGTGTAACCCCTTGGTACACAGAAAAGAAGGGGATCGTATGCCCCAATTCAGCGAAGCCATGACGGTTGGCTTGGCAACAAAAAGAGGCCGCTCATACCTTATCCGTCTATCTTTATGCAGTTCTTTTTATCAAAGGCCACGGAAACACTCGTGGCCTCTCGTTCAGAGTCCTCTGGAATGGGACTGAGGGTTCTGAACGGGAATAAGGATTCCCGAAAGCACATTGTAAACCCGTCTAAGAAAGGAATTCTTAGATATAACCGCCAATGAAATCGGCAAGGAGGAAGAAATGACTGTTTATTACAAATGTGATGATGCAGGGCCTATGCAATTTGTATGTAACCATGTAAAAGAGGCACTTCACCTGATTGAACTAGAGCATGATTATTTCGGGGCAAGCTTACACATTCAGGTGGCAAAAAATCTTGTAAACGAATTTGAAGGATGGGCAGTCAAACTGCCAGATGATTACCACATGGATGACCCTAAAAACCGTGGATTCGGATATTACGATGGAAACCCGCCTTATGCCATCATTAAATTCGAAAAATAGCCAGGAGTAATGCCGTCCTGGGGCTGAGGTTAGCAGAAAACCGAGAAAAAGAACCTGCTGGACTAAGAGAGAATGCGACGTCCATTCGAGGTGAACACGAACTGTTCACCTCTCTTTCAGAGATTACCAAGCTAGTCTCATTCGCGCGAATAAGCGAATAGCAAAATAGTTGGCAGTTTCTGAAAGGGAGAAAATCTTAGAATGAACTAAGCTCCCGAACAGTTCTTTCAAATAATGAGGAGAATATCATGGAATCTCTTATGAATATCCTAGAAGGTATGAGGATTCACCTGAGAAAGCTCGGGTATGATGAAAAAGGGATTGGTTATATTCTGAAAAGTCTTGAAAATGTACTTTCTCTATGGAAATATAATATTGAAGCGGCTCGCATTCTCGTAGAGAGCTTCTCCAAATATATTAATTATCCGTTTGGAGAAAAACAATTCAAGATGTTTTTACAAGAAATTGATCCCACTCGTATATCATTATATGAACTTGAGCAAGAGCTTGGAATCTTCGAGTTTGATATAGAAAATCTTCTAACGCCAAGAGAGAAAGATGAATACTACAAAGACAAAAGAGAGTTTATTCAAAGAACTATCGCAGAAAGAATCAGTAGCTCTTATTTTCCTCAATTTTTAAGGGATGAGGGAATATATCAAGTCCTGCAATCGGTTAGTTATAGAAAGTTGATTCCAGGTAATCCTCCTCCGGTTGAAAAGATACGTATAATCTATACTCCATCTGGTGGTCAGCCAGGATATCGAAAAAGGAGATAATCTTTTGAACAAGGCCACAAAAACATCTGTGGCCTCTCTTTCAGAGATTTGAAGCGATTCAAATCTGCGGAAGGGAAAATAGTTTCCCGAGAAGTTCTTTGAAAAGATATGCGGATTTTAACGATAGATGTCTTTCCGGTGGTCAATGTCAAAGAAAATTGCGGTTTCGGGGGCGTGAAAGTAGAAAAACACCCGATAGCGGCGGGTGATGCGAAACGAAAATGCGGAGGGGAGAAAATCAACTTTCTTGACGTGCAGTCGCGGGTCGCGCCAACTCAAGATGAAACGTTTTTCTTGGACGGAATACAACTCTTAAATTTCTTTCGGTAGTTTCTGAAATACTTTCTTGAACTCGTCTGTCTCGGTTATATTCATGTGGCAAGCGGCGGATAACGTCTGACGGCCTTCCGATATGAGCGTTTGATCCGTTCAGGGTGAGCATATCCCTTCAGATCGTCTTGGGGAAAAAACAAAGTGGGCTCATTTCGCAACAAACGAACTTCTTTCAGAATAACCTGAAGCATATGCGCTGTTTCGACTTCTCTTGTTTTGATCATATATTCCATTGTAAAACCATAGTGTAGTACTGTCAAATACGGCTTCTCTTTCAGAGATTACCAAGCTAATCTAATTCGTACGCCTGCCTGCCGCAGGCAGGAATAGGCGAATAGTAAAATAGTTGGCAGTTTCTGAAAGGGATCATGCAATTGTGCTGATTCCGAGCTCTTTTACAGGAGGATAAAAAATGAAAAAGTTATTCGCTGTGGTGGCGGTGATTTTCGCACTGGGCATCATGCACACGGCCGACGCGGACATGGCGGTCACGCCGAAAGACACGAACGCGGCGCGCTCTATGAGCGTGCAGTGCGTCGAGTTCGCCGCGCTGGGAGTGTACAAGAAATTGTGCGCTTACCCGGGGGCCGAAGAAGTGCTCAAGCTGAAAAGCTTTGAGAGCGGGTTCTGGCACGTGGCCACGTACAAGGCCGACGAGATGCCTGTTACCTCATGGATCGAGGTGACGGCGTTCCCGGAAGTCAGCCGGGTGCACGTCCGGCTTTCCGACGGCAAGTTTTATTATGCCGGCGGAGCCGCCTCCACGCTCAAAGATGCGTGGGACAACCTCACCACCACCCTCGCTTCACGCGAGGGAAAACAGTAAACACGAATAAGCGCTCGGCTCCGAGCGAGGATTCCTTTTGTGGGTCGTGCAGTAGCTGGCCAGCTCTGCACGAACACGAAGGAAGGAGCTTAAGGCAGGAGGAATTCATCTCTTCGGAGATAAATTCCCAGATGCCTTGATGAGCGAGAACCCTACGGGGAGAGTCGCTCAGGGTGGGGATGCCCACTAAGGTGCGGTTTACAGAAACACTAAGCTGATTGCTTAGTGCCCGCATCATCTATCCTTTGGAGGCAAGCACAACATCGCTTGCCTCCCTTTCAGAGATTTGAAGCGATTCAAGTTTCTGAAAGGGATTGGCAATGGCGCTAATTCCCCGAATGTTCTTTTCAAAACTCATGGAGGGTAGAAAAATGGAGATGAAAATTGTTCCGGCTGAAAGCGTAAATAAAGCTCTTGCTTCCGCGGAGGAGCTTATAGTTCATCTGAAGAAGATCCTCTCCGGGCGCAAAGTAAACGAGGATCCGCAGAATGTCATGAAATCGTTTTTCAATTTTCTCGCGGAGCGCGTGGAAACTGGTGAATCCGTTGAAACGCTTCTTGAAGAGATTGAACGCGGGATCCTTACCGCGCTTGTCGCGGAGCGTGGGCATCAGACGTCGCGGGAACTCGCCTTGGTCATCCGGAAAACAGACGGCGCGACAAGAAGGATGTTGAGCGTCAAAGGAATCAGCCTCCTTGAGGTACGCGCCCAAAAATAATGGGGCAAAAAGATGGGAAGCAGACAACGTTTTCCATCTTTTTTCAAATTCACGAAACAATTCGCGCATTTGAGGTGATGCAAGAGCCTTGACAGAATGACGATATAGTATTAATATAGGGCAATAAATACAGGGAAGTTCTTTTCAAACAAACCGTAAAAGAGGAGGGGATATGAGCTGGCTGAAAGTTTTGCAAATAGAGTTGGCGGAAATAAAAAAATATATTGAACCGGCAGAACCCGTGGATTCCAAAATGGATATCAGGGTTGGGGAAGCAAACGACGAAGCAATGCGCCTTTATACTCTCCGGGAATGCCTCAGCAAAGCGGGCGCGGAGACCGCGGTTCAGGCGAGGTTTGGGGGAACAGAAGAAATCAGAGAGCAGGCAGTGGCAAAACTCCATGAGCTTCAGGAGAAGGCTGAAACAGTAACCCATCTCTTTTGGACATCGATCCATGAGCAGTTTGGGCACTGGGAGAAACCGATCGGAATCAGAAGGGGGTTTGAGGTGGTTATTGTAAAACAAAAGCCCCCATCGCTCATGGATTTTCTCCATTCGTTATAAATCGCGGAGGCCACGGAAACTATCGTGGTCTCCCTTTCAGAGATTTTCACCATCTTGGACGTCTCACGTCCACGTGAAGCGCAGGGATGAAAGTTTCTGAAAGGGAGCAAAGCCCCGCAATGAGCGGGACTCCCGAGTTCTTTTTAAACTTATAGGAGGGTTACAAATGGAGATGGGAATGTCGCTGGACATACATATTAAACAGAAACAAGAGCTGAAACTTAAACAACGACTCCAGTTGCACCAACGCGCATTTGGATTACGCATGGAACTGGTGCAAGCATTGCGGGGCGTGCGTTACACCCCGAAAGGAGATTGCCCGCAATGTAATAAAAAAATGACTCCCGTGGAGATTATTCGGGGATTCAATCAGGATCCGAATGATTTCACGACACGATGCGCAAGGAGACGGTGTGGTTATCGGTTCACACCCATCCTTGCCTATTCTATGGGAGCGATACAAGCGGAAATCCCTTTTTACTGCGCCGCACAGACACTCGCGCGGTTGCCCGGAAAGGAAACACTGTCCCCCGAACGGTTCGCGCGCGAGTACTCCGCGATTTACCACTCCGCGGTGATCCACCACGGCGGCATCGGACAGGCATTCCGAAAAATCGGCACCACCTACGCGTTCAAGGAGTTGGACGGCGCGAAAAGAAAAATCAAACCGTTTTTGGGGAAACTTCCCGACACGGTCATCGCCGAATGCGCCGACATCCCCGTTTCCGCAGTTCGCGCAATGCGAAAACAGCTGAACATTCCTCGCCATCTTGCCTGAAAAAATTCGGCATAGTCCTCCTCCCAAGATGAGAGCCACGAAAACATCTGTGGTCTCTCTTTCAGAAATTACCAAAAAGTAAATCGCAATTCATTTTGTTTTTAGTTGCTTGGTTGGCGATTTCTGAAAGGGAAATGGTTCCCGAACGCACATTACAAACAAAAATAAAAAAGAGGAGGTAAGCAGATGGAGGAAGAAAACGAAGCGGTAAGTGAACCGAAATTTCTGGTTGAGATTCAAGTACGCGCGCGGCATCATGCTCTGGTGGAATATCGCCGGAAAAACGATCTTACGCAGAAAGAGCTTGGCAGGCTTTTGGGCATTTCCGCGTCGCTGGTGAGCGCTTTTGAAAAACTCCGGAGTTACCCAAAAGATACAGCGATGATGGCAATGCTGTGCGATTGGCTTGAAACAACTCCTGATGAGTTGTTTCCGCCTTTCATCCGCGACGCAAGATTCCTGAAGATTGCCAAGCAAATAACCTTCATACATGAAGTGAATCCGATGGAGCTTAGCCGACATGAAATGCCTGTCTTGCCTTTGCCCGATGAAATCTATGAGGCGGCGGAATTGCAGGAGAAACTTGATGAAGCGCTTGGCACACTCACGCCGCGGGAAGAAGACGTGCTCCGGAAACGTTTCGGCCTGAATGGGGACGTAATGACGCTTGAAGAGACCGCGAAAGAAAAAAGCGTCACTAAAGAGCGGATTGCGCAAATAGAAGCAAAAGCGCTTCGGAAATTAAGGCATCCATCGCGCGTAAAACTGCTCAAACCGTTTATATCATAAGAAAGAAAGGCGGGGATAAAACATCGCCCCGCCTCCCTTTCAGAGATTTTCACCATCTTGGACGTCTCACGTCCACGTGAAGCGCAGGGATGAAAGTTTCTGAAAGGGATTATGCAATAACGCTGATTCCTTAGTGTTCTTTTATAACAAGGGGGGTAAAAATGATAAAAATGGTTGAGAAAACCGAGGCAATCAAAGCGGCGCTTACGCGCGCGATGCAGGTTGCCATCGGCGAACATGCCGATGTGCTTCTCGTTAATGTTGAGGATTTTGCGGGCGCGGAAACTGAAATCAACGCCGCCGCCTGCCCCGTTATTTTTTACGGGTTCTATCAGGAAAGCCGCCTTCAAAAAGAAAAACATCCCGCGGCGCCATATTTTTACCGCAAAAATACGGCATATTTCACTGTGCCGTTTCGTTTAGAAGAGATCAGGGTCGTGTACCGTGATATTCTTGCCGGACGGAAAATTGAAAATCCTGCGATGATGCTGTTGGGGAAAAGGGATGCGAGAGAAAAACTCATTCTTCAACTGCTCCATGATATTCTCCCCGGAAAATACGGGTGCGAGCAAGGACTGGAAACCGCCCGACGGGAATTCGGCATTTCCGGAACGATTGAAAAAGTACGGTATGCGCTTGCAGGTCTCCACGCAAAACAGCAAGTAGAAAAATCGGTCAAGACAATCACCGGCCGCACCGTTATCCCCGGCGTATTTTGCGACATTGAGGGAACACTAATCGTCGGTGGCAAGATAAACGCGAGTGTGCTCAAAAAACTGCGGGAATATGCCGCAACTAAGCCAGTCACGCTCTGGACCGGCGGCAGTTTAGACGAGGCGGAAAAAGAACTTACGAAAGAAGGCATCATTGATTTTCCCCTCGTGAGTAAATACGGCTTTGAGGGTTGCCACGTAGAGGTCGTCATGGACGATCTCGGCGAAAAAGAATTCAAAGAGCGCTATCACATTGCCCCTCAAAAATATATAAAAATCTAAGGGAAAGGAGAAAAACAAAGCGCCGCCTGTACACACAGCGGCGCTTTTCATTAATATATCTTTGTTTTACTGTTTTTTCTCGCAGATAAGATTGGTATATTTTCTGCCCGGCAGTGAATTGATGAAGGCCTGGAAATCAGAAATGTTACGCACGGTAAAAGACGCTTCGTCTATGTGCATGATCGAAAAATTAAGATCGTGCAGCGTTTCCAGAAACCACCGGGGATCGGTGCCCGCCGCCTTGAGCCCCTTGGGCCAAAACTCCGTTATCAGCGTAACGCTTTTTTGCGCTCCTAAGGCGTTCATCATGCCGCGAAGCGCCTGTCCTTCCGCGCCCTGAATGTCCATTTTTATAACATCGATTTTTTGAAGCCCTTGGGATTTCACGAAGTCATCAAGCGTCATAAGAGGAACCGTAATAGTTTCTGTACTCTCCGGGAATGCATACATCCGATGGTCTCCCATATTACTGGGAGATTTAAACAGTGTTGTTTCGTCATTGCGATCCCCAAGGGCCGCTTGATGCGCTGAAACATTCTGAAATGCATTTGCCTTAATGGTGGCGTTTAAAAAAGAAAAATTAACAGGGTCTGGCTCAAAGGCAATCACCCTGCCATGATTGCCCACTCTGTATGCCGCAATCGCAGTGTAATATCCGACATTTGCCCCGACATCAAGCACCGTCATGCCGGGCTTGAGTATTTTTCGCATCAGCTCGGTTTCAAATTTTTCATAAACGCCGAGCATCAAGGCGCCCGATACCACCGGATCGGCTGGGTTCAGCATCACCGCCCCCTCGAGAAGGATGGCTTGTTTCGGTATGATCGAGAAAAGCGCGGCGTTGGCCATGTTCCGCAAAAATCTTGGCTTGAGCACTACCGTATAAATAAACTCGGGAGCGCCTTGAGGCGCCCATAATAACATAAACCTCAAAATAAGGCGTATGACCCTTTTCATTCCGCTTATTATACCACATCGTCATTGATTCTCGTGTTGGCGCATAGTACAATACCGATGCTATCATGAAAAAAATACCAAAAACGACAAACGCGACGGGACAGCGCGATGACGCGCGTTTTTTTGTTATCGCACTTGTCGGGCTTGTTCTGTATTTCTGGAACCTGACCGGCGGTGATTTGCTTTCGGACAACGCCCTCAATTCTTTCATGGCGCTGGGATGGCTTGATTATCTGGGCGGCGGGCAGACGACGCCCATTCAGTGGTTTGGCGCCATCCCATGGTGGGCAAACCTGTCGTTTCATGGCTTGCCGCCCCTGGTGCTCGCCGTTCAGCATTTCTTTTTTTCCCTGCTCGGCCCAACCGTCTTTGCGGCAAAGCTTCCTTTCGCGCTCGCCGGTTTTGCGCTTATTTTCGTCATCTACTTCATATTCAAGCAGTTTAAAAGCGAAGAAAACGCTCTGCTCGCCGCGGCGCTCATTGCCGTATCTTCCTTCGGCATATGGGCAAGCCGCGCCGGCTATCTTGAGGGCATTGAAGTATTGTTCATCGCGCTCTGCTTCCTTTTTTTCCTGGAGTATTTAAAGAGCGGCGCGCAAAAACATCTCCTGTGGTGGGGGATTTTTGCCGGACTTGCTCTGCTTTCAAAATACACCGCGCTATTTCTTCTGCCTGCGGCCGGCGCCTATCTTCTGCTTTGGCGCAGAGATGCGTTTAAAAAACGTGCGTTCTGGCTTGCTTTGCTTTGCCTGCTTGCCGTATTGAGCCCGCTTATCGTATACAATGCGTATGTCTACCAAACGCGGGGGCATTTTGACGCGGCGCTTTCTTCGATGATCGGCATGCATTCGGAAGATTTCGGCCAGCTTGCGGAGCGCGGGATAAGCTTGCGGCTTGCGGGAAATTTAAAAGATATCTTCAAGGCAATTTCCGACACCGCATCTGCTCCTTTGTTTGCGACCATGGTAATCTCTTTACTGTATCTCGTCGTTAAAGTCGTACGCAAAAAAGGGGATCCTCTTGAACGGTTCTTGTTTCTGAACGTCTTTTTTTTGCTGGCGATGTTCGCAGTCAGCGGCGCCGGACTGCGTTTTCTGTCCATCGTCGTTCCGTTCTTTTCCGCATCCGCCGCCATTTTTTTGTATGACGCCGCGCAGTTTTTAAAACAGAAACATGCCGCCGCAGGTTTTGCTTTGTGGGGGCTTGCGTTCGTCATCATCGCATGGGAAGCCGTTTACGCCGCCAACACCCATTTTTCAAACAAGCCGCTGGCTGCCAGCACGTGGTTTTCCTCCGCTTCGTTAAGACTCGAAAACAAAGGGTTCAACCAGCTTGACGCATATCTGAACGAAAAAGCGTTTCCCGCCCTGCCGCCGCTTAAAAGACCGGCGACATTCGAAGATGTGGGAAGCGTTGATGTGAGCGACGTTTCGAACAACAGCATCGTGTTTTTCGATGAAGCGGTGCATTGGTTCTCCTACAGCTGGTACTTTCAGAAGTATATCTACTACAAGCTTCCTGTGGTATCGTTGGATAATTATATCCGCGCCCTGCCCGAAGGCACAGACCCCCTGACGGATATGAAGCGCATGAACGCGAAAGACGCGTATTATATTTTATCCGTGAACGAAAGCGTGCTGGACTCCGTAAAGAAGAGGAATCCGGACGCACGGAAACTGGGGCAGGCGTTCGCAAAATATCTCGACGCGAATCATTTCGCCGCCGACGAGATCCGGGACAGCCAAGGGAACATCGCTTTCCGAGCGTATCATATTACTTTTAACTAGAACTCATGCCTTCTCATATTTTTTCTGCGGCTATCTACGGACCGGAAGCTCAAATCATTACGGTGGAGACCGATATCGCGCATGGACTGCACTGCTTCACCATCGTCGGGCTTCCCGACAAGTCGGTGGATGAATCGAGGGACCGTATCAATTCCGCCGTTAAAAACACCGGATTTCATCACCCGAAAAAAACCAATCAGAAGATCATCGTCAATCTGGCGCCCGCTTCTCTGCGCAAAGAGGGCTCCGCATACGACCTGCCCATCGCGATAAGCTATCTTATCGCGTCCGAGCAGATAGCGGGGGATACCGGCTCATGCGCCTTTGCCGGAGAGCTTGCGCTGGGCGGAGAGTTGCGCCCCATACGCGGAGCGCTCGCCATCGCGTCGGCAGCAAAAAAACAGGGATTGCGCGCGCTCGTCGTGCCGGCCGAGAACGCCGCCGAAGCGTCGCTGGTGTCGGGCATTGCCGTCATCCCCGCGCGCACGCTCCTTGATTGCGTCGACTATGTCACGAAAGGGACTCTTCCTCCTGCGGCGCAAGAACAGCGCGCTCCTAAAGAAGATGCGAAAGACGGGGACGATGACGCGATCGATTTCTCGCACATCCACGGACAGGAACACGCCAAGCGCGCGCTGGTCATCGCCGCCGCGGGCGGACACAACATCCTCATGTCGGGCCCTCCCGGGTCGGGCAAAACCTTGCTCGCCAAAGCGCTGGTGTCCATCTTGCCGGAACTGTCGGAGCAGGAAATGATCGAAACGACCCAGATGCACAGCATCGCGGGAGAGCTGGAACCGGGATTCTGGGCCGTCAGGGAAAGGCCCTTCCGCGCGCCGCACCACTCCGCTTCCCATATCGCGCTCGTGGGCGGCGGCGCTCACGCCAGCCTGGGAGAAGTCACGCTCGCGCACAATGGCGTGCTGTTTCTGGACGAATTCCCGGAGTTTCAAAAAAACGTCCTTGAGGCCCTGCGCCAACCTTTAGAAGACGGCTCCATCACGGTCGCGCGCGCGTACGGGACCTTTTCCTATCCGGCGCGCTTCATGCTGGTGGCAACCAAAAATCCGTGCCCTTGCGGTTATTATCAGTCTACGCAGAAAGAATGCTCCTGTACGATGGCGAATATCCTGCGGTATCAGAAAAAAGTCTCCGGCCCCATCGCCGACCGCATCGACATGCATATCGAAGTGCCCGCGGTGGAACACGCGAAATTAGCCGGCGCCGCCTTACAGGGGGAAAGCGAGCAAGCCCGCGAACGCATCAAGCAAGCCCGGGCGCTTCAGGCGGCCCGATTCGCAGAGTCGCGCATCACCCTCAACGCGCACCTGAACGTCCGCCAAATAAAAAAGCACTGCCTTTTGGACAATGCTTCGGAAGCGATGCTCTCTCAAGCCATGGCAACGCTGAAACTATCGGCGCGCGTGTATCACAAGATCATCAAGATAGCGCGCACCATCGCTGATCTGGAACAATCGGAACATATCGAGCCGCATCACATCGCCGAGTCGCTCCAGTACCAGGCTCGGGGCTAGCGCTCTTAGCGCCGCGGGGCAAAGGGATTGCGTCCGGCGCCGCGGACTTCAAAATGCAGGTGGCACCCCGTCGATCTGCCGGCGCCCTCCATGCGCACGAGACGGCCGTTCACGTATTCAAATCCGCCGCCCATCGCGGCGACGACGGCGCCCTGTTTGACCTCCTGGCCCAGCGTGACGAAAATAGTTTCCAAATGCCCGTACAGCGTCACCGCGCCGTTAGGATGCTGGATCTTTATATGGTTCCCGTAACCGTCATACACGCTTGCTCCGTTTTTTGCCCGCGAAGTGGTCGTTTTGAGATCGAGGATATAGCCGTCCGCGGAGGCATAAATCGGCGTACCGCACTTGGTGGCGATATCCACGCCGTTATTGCCGTGCAGCCCCTGCGATATCCTTCCGGTCGTAGGAAATATAAAATATTTGTTGGCGACAACCTGCGCGGGGCGCTGTTGCGCTATGGCCGGCCTTGGCGGCGCCGGTATCCTGCCGTCGGGAATGATAAGCACGTCGGCCGGCCGGAGTGTTCCATCCGCGGGAAGATGGTTATACGCAATGACATCCTGTTCGTTCGCCTGGAATTTCTTGGCAAGCGCGCCAAGCGTGTCTCCTTTCTTCACTTCGTATTTCACGCCGTCGGTCGGCAGGATCTCCAGGCGCTGGCCGGCCTTGATATAGTTTGCCGAAGAGAGATTGTTCGCCCATAAGATGGTGGCGGAAGAAATGCCGAACTGCGAGGCGATGCCTGAAACCGTATCGCCGTCCTCAACCGCGTAATAGACGATCTGGTCCCGTGAGACCTGGTTTTGGTCGATAACAAGCGGCGAAAAGTCGGGAAGCAGGGCGTCGTCCTGGCTCGTGGGATAGGCCAGCTCTTCGAATAAGCCGGGCACCGCCCCTCCTTGCCCGTTCTCAAGCGGATCATACCCGACCGCGTCCCTGCTCCAGCTCCGGTTGTTTTGCTGTACCACGCGCGCCGGGGAATCGATCACCAGATCGGGGCCGAACGCATCGATGGCAAGCGCCGGCAACCCGCCCCGCGCATCAAGCGTATTGTAAAAAACGGCTAACAATAGCATACTGAAGAAAAACACGGGCAAGCCGTTGCGCCGGAACGCTTCAGCTGCGTAAAAAACGACATTCCCGGTAGAGCGTACAGGGAATTTTTCTTGAAGCTTATTGATTTTTCTCCGCAGAGGGGAGAAAAAATTGTCCGGTTTGGTACTAATCGATGTGCGGTAAAGCGCTTCTGGTGAAATTCACTCATTATCGGCCACTCGTTCCAATGTCGCCAGTATACCGGCTTTCCCCGAAAAAGTCAAAGAAAACCGTTAAGTTGTCCACAAGGTTATCCTATGCTTTCCACACTCAATCAAAGGCAAAAAGAAGCGGTATTGGCGACCGAGGGACCGATGCTGATAATAGCGGGCGCAGGATCGGGGAAAACCATGGTTTTAACGCATAAAATCGCCCATTTAGTGCTTGAAAACGGCGTTTCTCTCGACAAAATCTTAGCCGTCACGTTCACCAATAAAGCCGCCCTGGAAATGAAGGAACGGGTGTTCGCGCTCCTTCAAAAACGCGAAAATGATTTTTTCATAGGAACCTTTCACTCCATTTGCCTGAAAATCATCAGGGAACACGCTCTTTTATGCGACCGGGACCCGAATTTCGTTGTTGCCGACGCCAAAGCGCAGGAATCCGCCATAAAAAGCATAATGGAAGAGCACAAAATCGACGAAAAACAGTACGCTCCTGAGCTTTTTATGTACCATATTTCCAAGCTGAAAAACAAGCTTATCGGGGCGGACGAGTACGCCGGGGAAGCGGCGGGCATGTTTCCAGGGCTCGCGGCCCGGGTCTATCTTTCCTACGAGCGCATGCTCAAACAGCAAAACGCCGTGGACTTCGACGACATCATCATGTTCTGCGTGAAACTGCTCAAAACGCACGCGGATGTCCTCGCGCGCTACCAGGAACGGTTCCGATACCTTTTTGTCGACGAGTACCAGGACACCAACCACGCCCAATACCAGTTCACGCGCCTGCTCGCCAAAAAACACGGCAACATTTGCGTGGTGGGGGATTCGGACCAGGCCATTTACGGATGGCGGCAGGCGGACATGAGCAACATCCTGAACTTCGAGAAAGATTATCCGCAGGCAACGGTGTTCGTCTTGGAAGAGAACTACCGCTCCACCAAGACCATCCTCGCCGCGGCGAACATGGTCATCCGCAAGAATAAGGTCAGGAAAGAAAAGAACCTGTTCACGCAAAACGAATTGGGCGCGAAGATCGCCGTGGTGGCGACGCGCAACGAAACGGATGAAGCTCAATTCGTCGCGGAGAAGATACGACAGCTCATGCGGAGCGAGGGGTATTCGTTCTCCGACTTCGCGGTGCTCTACCGCACCAACGCGCAGTCCCGCGTCATCGAGGAAACGTTCATGAAGCACGGCATCACGTACCGCATCACCGGCGGATTCAAATTTTACGACCGCAAAGAGATCCGGGACATGCTCGCGTACCTGCGCCTCGTCCACAACGACAGGGACACGGCGAGCCTGAAGCGCGCCATCAACACCCCGCCCCGCGGCATCGGCAAAGCGTCGCTTGAAAAGTTCCTGCGGGATGGGACGCGCACCAAGCACATCGACGCGTTTTTTGATCTGATGCGGCGCCTTCGGATAGAACAACAGACTATGAACCTCGCGCGATTCATCAAGCTCGTCGCGAAAGAAAGCGGCATGGAGCGCGAGCTCCGCGACGGAACCGGGGAGGAGGTTTCGCGCTGGGAAAATATCCTGGAGCTGGCGTCTGCCGCTTCTTCATATGGGGACGTTCCGGCGGCGTCGACCATGGGAGCGTTTCTCGACAATGTCGCGCTGGTGTCACAGGAAGAGAAGACCCTACAGCACTCGGTCAACCTCATGACCATGCACGCGGCAAAAGGGCTTGAATTCCCCGCGGTGTTCATCGTGGGAGCCGAGGACAACATTTTCCCGCACCAGCGGAGCAAACGCACACCCCTAGAGCTCGAAGAAGAGCGGCGGCTGTGCTATGTCGCCATCACCCGCGCCCAAAAATACGTGTATTTCCTGTACGCCAAAATGCGGCGATTATACGGGCAAACACAGGCGAATCCGCCGTCGCGATTCCTGTTCGACATTCCCGAGCACCTGGTTTCATTCGAAGAATACCGCGGAGCGACGATGCCGCGCGACCTCGATGTTGAAGACGGCATCATCGACATAGAAGCGTAAAGTTAAAAATGAAAAATGTAAAACTTTTTTCGCTTTTACTTTTACATTTTACGCTTCTCTGTGGTATAATAAAAAAATAATTCGTAATCATACAACTCATGGAAACAAAAGAAAATGAGCCCTCAAAAAAGAAAGCGGTCAATCCCAAGCAATGGGCGGTGGAGAAAAAGATCATCAAGCGTATCGTGCTCGGCGTTCTTGTATTCATGATCCTCGTGGCGCTTGACGCGAATTACAAATTCACCGCGACGCTCCAAACAGGGAACAAAGCGAACGGCAAATGGCAGGCGGTGTTTCTCACGAATGATCAAGTGTATTTCGGGCATCTTTCGCAGTACGGCATGAATTACTGGAAGCTGGATGACGCGCATTACATCAAGGTTGCCAAGGCTTCGGTTGACGCCATTCCGGATGCAAAAAACAGCAAACCAAACCAAGATCAACAGCCGCAAATGGAAAACCGCGCGACGCTCATGAAGGTCAGCCAAGACGTTCACCAGCCGGAAGGCACGCTGTATATCCCCAAAGAGCACATCCTGTTCTGGCAGGATCTGCAGGCCAACTCAAACGTGGCGCAGACTTTGATGTCGGAAGGATCCCGGTAACGTGTGAAACCAAACAAGACGCTCGGACAAAATTTTCTCGCCAATAAAGGCATCATCGCCAAGATCATTCAGGCGGCGCATTTGACCGGCGCGGAAACCGTCTTGGAAATCGGCCCGGGGAAAGGCGCGCTCACGTTCGAACTTGCTCGTGCAGCAAAAAAAGTTGTCGCCGTGGAAAAAGACAAAGCGCTCGTGAAACTCCTGATGCAAGAACTCGCGGCGCGAAACGTTTCTAACGTCGAAGTAATCACAGATGATATTTTAAAATTTCTCGTTTCAGGTTTCAGGTTTCAGGTTTCAGGTTACACGGTCGTCGCCAACATCCCCTACTACCTCACCTCCGCGCTCATCCGCGCGTTGCTTGAACATGAACACCAACCATACAACATCGTTCTCACCATCCAGAAAGAAGTCGCGCAAAGGATATGCGCCAAAGACGGCAAAGAAAGCATCCTGTCGTTGTCGGTAAAATTCTACGCCGACCCGAAAATCCTTTTTTACGTATCCCGCGGTTCGTTTTTCCCCATTCCCAACGTGGATTCGGCCGTCATTGAGATCGCACCGCGCCCGGGAAAGCAAAAAGCGGACCCCGATGCGTTTTTTACGCTCGTGAAAGCCGGGTTTTCCTCGCCACGCAAAAAACTCGCAAGCAACCTCGCGGAAAAGCTCTCCTTGGAAAAACCGACGCTTGAACGCGTCTTCGCCGAAACGGGCATAGACCAAAAAGCCCGCGCCGAAACGCTCTCGCTCGACCAATGGATAACCTTGACAAAGCATATAAAATAGTATATAAGGAAATTACGGGCTGTTGAACATTGAAAACACAATAAACCAATAAACGGAGGTATTGCCATGAACGCGAAAGGGAAAATCGCTTTTGCCTGCCTGCTGTTGAGTGTGTTCTTTGCAGGATGCGCCGTGTTTGTGCCCATCCAGTACAGCGACGACGACAAAATCGTCCTAGATCCGTCGTATCTGCGCGTGGCGTACGTCAACCCAACCGGATACTATCTCTTCCCGGAAGGAGAGCTGACTGAACCGATTGGCCCCTATGAGCCCGTGCTTAAAAACCTTAGATGCCCCGGTACGCACCGTGTTGTGGTCCATGCTTACAAGGAAATAGGGAGAAGCCCTAACGGGAAGTATGTGGGGACAGTCTTCGTCGGCGACCAAGATATTACTTTTTACGTGCGCCCGACCGATTCCTACAATTACAACGGGCAGATCGTTTCTCGCGTGGTGTACTTCGGCTCATTTTACCTGAATCCGCGCTACCCGTACGAGAATGTCCACATTCCCGTTTACACCCCATGTAGTATCTTGCTCCCCAACATCACCATTCAAAAACGGTAGTTTTCACCACCCGACCCCGTTGCGCGCGCGCAACGGGGTCTTTCTTTTCTCTCATGTTTGGAAGTTAAACTTCCAAACATGTTGACAAGAATCTTCCATGGTCTATTTTACTATGTTATCATATGTTTGGAAGTTCAACTTCCAAACATATGCAAAGACCGCAATTTACTTCCGAAGAAGTATATCATATATATAATCGCGGGGTAGAGAAAAGAACAACGTTCCTTGATAAAAAAGATTATCTGCGTTTTCTCCACGATCTCTATGAATTTAATGATATAAAACCTGCGCCAGCATCGAACATAAGACTTAATACGCGCCGCCCTCAAACAGCGGGTGCTGAAAAAATCCAGTCATGTTTGGAAGTTGAACTTCCAAACATACGGGGGGAAAGAAAAATGTTGGTTGATATTTTGGCTTTTTGTTTGATGCCAAACCATTTTCATCTGCTTGTACAGCAAAAGGAGGAAAATGGTATTGCGCGGTTTATGCAGAAACTGGGCACCGGCTATACCAACTATTTCAATAAAAAATATGAACGGGTCGGTGGCTTGTTTCAGGGACGGTTCAAGGCGGTTCTTATCGAAAGAGATGGGCATTTCCTGCATATTTCAAATTACATCCATGCCAACCCACTAGAAATCCTTATGCCAAGCCGGGAAAACAGAGGGGCGCGTAACGCGACGCAAGCTATCGTGCATCTGGAAAACTACCGCTGGTCTAGTTTTGCCGACTACATCGGAAAACGAAATTTTCCTTCGATAATAAAAAAGGAGTTTTTTCTTGAGGTCTTCGGGGGATCGGAAAACTATAAAAAACAATTTACGGAATGGATAACGCAAGGGAAAGAGCTTATGGAAGAGCCGGCAACGCTTGAATGATGTTTGGAAGTTGAACTTCCAAACATGGGGGGGGTTATCAACATTATGAAGGTTAGATGAAAACTGATATAATAAAAAGCATAACTATGCTCAAACAAAGACGAAATCAGATACTCGTTCCTGTTGTTTTGCTTATCGGAATTGCCATTGGGGGCGTGGTGATATTGCAGACCAAAGGCATCGGGGCGGCGATTTTGGAAGCGGGGAGAAAGATAACGTACGACCCGTACGCGGATGAAAACGCCGACCCGGATAACGACGGACTCGCCAACTGGCAGGAAAAGCTCTACCGCACCGACCTTAAAAACCCGGATACCGACGGCGACGGATATCTGGACGGCGAAGAGGTGGCTTCGGGATACGACGCAACCGTCGCGTCGCCCAACGACGCGCTGGAAGGCACCAACACCGCCCAACCCAGAGCATTGCCTAAAAACCTCACCGTATACTTAGCGCAAATATTGTCCCAAAAAATATCTTCGGGCGAAATCACGCCATCGGAAAGCGCTGTGGCGGACTTTGCGAGCGACCCAAGCATCCCCTACAACGAAGACGTCATCAACGACGCGCTTGCTCAAATCGGCATGCGCGCGAAAGCATATTTTGTTCTGCCAGAAATAAAAGACAGTGAGATAAAAATATCAAGCGAGCCGACCACCTACGCGCAGATCGGTATCTACATTAATCAGATGTCCCAAGCCGTCACGCCAAGCGCTGAACTTGTTCAATTAAAAAAATTAGAGATAGATGTTATTAAAGAAGCGGTTGCGAGCAAAAACACACAGGAAGTTGGGATACTTATCGATTCGGCGCAAAAAAATCTTGCCGCCATAAAAAACATAACGGCGCCGAAAGACTTTGCCGACATCCATAAAAAACAGATAGCGATTTTACTGCTTGATGAAAAAATACTGCAAGCGATAGAAGATTTGGGGATTGATCCGGTAACTGCAGCGGCAGGGCTCGAAATATATCCCGATATGATTGAAATGTTCCATAGTCTTTCAGACGAGCTCAACGCAAAAATAATTGGCTATCAGAAATAAATGGCAAACGGATTTCTGCCAAAACCGATTTCAGGGTTGCTTATCGCAGTGATGATCGCGAATTCGGTTTTGTTTGCAATGATGTTCCAGCCACAACCGGCACAAGCAACGGGTCTCCCTGTTGTTGATATCGCGTCTATCGCCCAATCTGTCGCAAAATTCGTTTGGGATGCGGCAAAATTCGTTTATGAAAAAGCGGTTGACATAAAAAATGCGGCGTTTCAATATTGGGAACAATTCAAATCAAACCACGGCGTCATAGCAGAAATCGTTTCATCACTACTCCTCATTGCCATGCATCAAGCGCTGGCAAAACTCACTAACGACATCGTGGCGTGGATAAACGGGGGCGGCAAAGGGAAAATACGGGTATTGCAGGACCCCGGGAAATTCCTTGCCGATGCCGCTGATGAAGCGGGCGGCATATTGGCAGGGCAGATTCTTGGCGTCGACCCAAAGTCGCTGTGCAACGCCGATTATTTGAAATACACGCTTGCCGCTGAACTGACCGGCCCTTACTCCGTGCCGACATTCCCCGAAAAAGTAACGTGCACGTTTTCGGGCATGGCCGACGGCCTGCGGAAATTCCAAGAAGACTTCAGATACGGGGGCTGGGCTTCGTTCGTTCAGCTGCTTGAAAAACCGAATAACCAGATCGGGCAAAAGCTTTTGGCGATGGACGAGCTCAACCGCATCGAGGCGACAAAAACGCAAGAAGCGCAGGCGGAACTTGCCACAATGAAATCAGGGTTCTTGAACCAAAAAAGGTGCTTCATCACTAAGGCGCCCACAAGCGGACGATTTACGTTTGATCAAAATGAACTCGCGCAAAGTAATCTTGGAGGAGGGTTAGCTTCACAGCGCTATAACATTGAGGGTAGGGATCTGGAAGACGCAATGAAACTATTCGGTGATAATTTCGTTCGTAACGAGGAGGAGTTCAAGGCATTCATAATTAGAGAAGGGGGGATGGTGGAATGTAAAACCGTCACCCCGGGGGAGCAGATTTCGAATCTTGCGAATAAGGCGCTGTTGGCACCCTATGAACGGCTTGAACAGTCTATAACGGGTTTGACCGACAAGCTTGGCACGGGAGCGGGGAGCGTCATCAAGCCCTACGTGCTTGCCATTTCAAGCGCACTGATAAACCAAATGCTGAAAAAAGAAAAGGGGCTTATCTCCGGCGTACTTACCAGTGCGCTCCAAAAGAGAGACCGCCGGCTCCAGCGCCAGCCCAGCGACTCTCTGCAAAACAATGCACAACTTGCCCAGTCTGCAGGCGCCCTATCTGGATCGGTCAATGATTTCCGGTCGTTTCTTATTAAATCGCTCATTGAATTCAACCTATTCGTCACCACGGCATCAAATATCATTAATGCTTCTGATGACGTGTTTGGAAAAGTGCCCATAGACAGCAGTACTGTGACAACCGGCTGGCCGGGCGGATTAGATGCTAATGGCGGCGGCATGGAACGATTTGGACCGGGAAACCAGCTCCAGCCATATGTTTCGTGGTACAAAGGCAAAACGGAAGACATCAATCCTCTCAACGATGCTGACGGGAAAAGTTATAGAAACGTAATGACCAATTACCCGGGCAAAGTGTTTTACCAGGAAACGCAGTGGTGCGGCGCGTATTCGGAGGAAATCCCGATAGAACAAACATCTACTATAGAAACTTTGGCTACCGGCGCTGTAGCAAATGCAATATATGCCGGGCCAGCGGGAGGGAATATTCTGTCTTACCGTGATGGTACTGATGCTACCACTCCCCCCCCCACTGAAAATTGGATGCAATTCGCAACTGCCCAAACCACTCCGGTACAATCAACATGTCCAGACGGATATTATATGTCTGGTCTTAATAATGATGGGAGCGATAATAACGGCAATCATTGGCGATTGGCTTCCGTGTATTGCGATCATACGCCGTGGAACTCATCTTTTTTTGCCAATGACAACGCAACGGTGATTCCCGTTCCTCTTAATGGTGAGTCGCATTGTCCTTCCGGAACATACATGTCGGGGTATAAAATTGGCGGAGCCATAGCGCCAACTCCTGCTTTCGGACCTCCAGGAGATTTTAAAGCAACAGCTATCATTTGCTCTGGCGCGCCGGCTGGCCTGCCCTTTAATAGGACTAATGAATCTGCGTTATCGCCGCCGACAAATTTGAGAATTGGACAGGCGGGCGTATCTTATTGGGATCCAAGAATTTGCCCCAACGGAAAATATATGTCAGGCATTCGTATAGACGATATGGGTGTTGATGCCATGAATACAACGGTTTTCTGTTCTGACGCGCCGGCTTTCACAGGAACGCATATTACGGAAACGTTCTGGGAGCAGTATTTAAGCCCGACGTTTGACGGGGGATCGGTTTCGCTGGCGAATAAGAGGGAGCAATTTATCCCTGACCCGGCATATCAAAGCATCCTGCCGCCCATTGATTTTGTCTCCCCCAGCGCGGCCACCGCGCTATTGGGACGGGGGAAATTTTTCCCCGAACTGGTAGAAAAAATTCAGGAATTGATGGAAAAAATACGCATCATCACCGGCTATCATTTCGGGTATCCGAGCCCTGACGTAAAAGATTATACATCTGCGCTTGCCGACCAGCTGGGCACCAACCCCGATGACGACCCGAAAGACAATGACCGCAAAGATACTGCCGGCGCTATTATCTATGAGGGTTCGGTTACGGACGTATTGACCAAGTACGGCGATCTGGCGCAAATCTACCAGCAGCTCTTTGCCGGCCTGCAGGATGAAAATTCGCTGGAAGGCGTGGATAAAGATTTCAAAATCCTCTCGCCGGAAGAAAATAACATCCGCCTCGCCCTTATCGGCAAGCGCTGTCCCATCTTGCCGCCCTCTCCGGACTCTTCTCTCTACGCGGAATGCCCGCGCCTGCCAAGCGGTGAATACAACATGGCGCGCAAGTTCATTTTTGAGAAAGATGCGGCTTCGGGCATCACCACCGGCTTCGCCACCAACCCGTTCACAGGAGAAAAAAGCTCATCGCTTGCGGGACTTTTGAATCTCGAAGAAATGGCTGCACAGCTCGGCTCGCTCCCGCCCGATAAAAATATTATCAAGCTCATCCGCATCCGCCAGCTTTTGGAACAATTGCAAGTGTGGAGAAGCATGAACCCGATAGATACGCCTAACTACCGCAAAGCTCTCGGTGAAATTAAAATCCCTAATAAAACCACCCTTTCCATCCCCGACGCGCTTACCGGCGTTGACACGGTTTTGGTATCACTTTCGGGATACGAGAAAATCCAGGACTGGCTGAACGCGACGTCTACCACAGATTCGTTGGGCGCAATCGTGCCGGTAAAAAACCAAGATATCCAAACGCTCATTGAAGCGTACGGCTACACCACCGCCAAAGAAGCGTACCCGCAAATCAGCAAAGAGCTTGATGGCGTGCTGGACGACATTATCAATCAAATCACCGACAAGCTCAAAGACGTGTTCCTGAAGCGCACGGAGCTCGCGCTTGAACAGGCAAGAAAAGACGCCCGGCACCGCCTTGAGAAATTCATAATATACGTCCGAGACTTGGGATCGGAAGTGAAACTAGAGATTCCCCCAAGCGAAGCCGCTGTCTTGCAGTCTCTTGGATTCGCCACCCAACAAATAGAACGCGATGCCTTTGTCTTGAAAGTTGATGCGGGAACGTATCGCGCATCTCTTGCTCCGCCGGCGGCAGGCGCCTCTCCTGTCACGCCACCGGATTTAAAACAGCTTACCGATTTTCAAAAAAACGGGCTTATCGGATCGGCGCAGTATAAAATAAGAGCGCTCGCCCGCTTTTTAAGCATTGACGTTACCGCAAAGCCATTCAGAGACCTCATGGAAGGATACGCTACTTATGCTTTAGATATACAGCTTCAAAAGGCGCTTGAAGACGCGTACAAGTATTACACGGGGGTAACAGATGCCGGCAATCCGTCCGCGGGTATTCTACTCACGGATGGATCCCCTCTTTACAAAGACGCCCAAATGAAATTGGAGGAATTGAAGAATGATTTCAATCTCATGCTGGAAGAAACGAGAAAAGTTAAAGAAGAGTTCCAACAGCTTAATTCCGATGTGGGCCAGCAAAAACAAGGTTTGCAGGACATGCTGGACAATCTGAATATCATGGCTTCCGATTACGCCCAAGCAAACGCCTGCTTCAATGTTTCGACCCTTCCGAACAGCCGGTGGAATGTTCCTCCTTTTTTAAGCGGGAAATATAACGGCGCCGCGGGAACAGCAATTGTGTCGGGAGGCGTTGCCGCGGGAACAACCTACGGAGCTTTAATCGCCACCGGAGTAACGTCAGGAGCCGTGCTGGGCGCCGCCACGCTGGGAGTCGGGCTTGTGGTGGTTGCCGCGGTGGCATATTTCAGCTCGCGGAAGGCGAAAAAGAAGCAGCGCGCGGCGGAACAGGCGTATCTAAACGCTCTGCGCAAATGCGCCGAAGGCATCGACGACTATAACCGCCACCTGGGCCAGCTTGTCGATAATTTCGTGTGCGGGAAAATAAATAAGAAGTATGAAGATAAATTCTAACATCATTAAAATTCTGCCGGTCTTCCTGCTTGTCGCCGCGGGCGTGTTCCTTTTTTCCGCGAATGGGGCGTACGCTTTGGATTGTTGGATTAGTCCCACGTGTTGGATTAGTTCAATACTGAATTGGGTACTCTATGTGGTCATTCAAATACTGGGATGGTTCCTTGGGATGGCTGGCGAGCTCGCAAACTGGTCGCTATCGCCCCCCGGCGGCAGTATTATCAGGTCCGAAGTCGTAATGATGGGATGGGGGATTTCGAGAGATTTCGCCAACATGTTTTTTATCCTCATCCTTCTTGGCATCGCGCTCGACTTCATTTTGTTCAATTCTTTCAAGGTGAAACAAATGCTGCCCAGACTGCTTTTAATAGCGCTCCTCATCAACTTCAGTTTGCCTATTGCCGGCGTCGTCTTGGACTTTGCGAATGTTTTCACTCAGTTTTTTATAGGAAAGATGGTTCCTGCAACGGGAGGAACAGGCGTCACGGAAGGCATCGCTCAAAGTCTCAACCTAGCCGACATGTTTACCGCTAAAAACGTAGCGGCGGCAACCTTTAATAGCGACAATGCAAGCAACGCGCTCTTTTTGAATATGGTATTTGCCATTATATTTACATTCGGGACATTCTTTATATTTTTAGCTATGGCGCTTATGTTTTTTATCAGAACGGGATATTTATATATCCTGCTTACGATTCTTCCGATTGTGCTGGTTTTGCACGCATTCCCCCCCACACAAGGATACTTCGGCAAGTGGTCGAATAAATTCATCTCATGGACGATGTTTGCTCCCATCGCAACATTTTTCATCTATCTTGCCGCAACATATTTAAACAGCGCGACAAACCAAAATTTTACAAAGATATTGACTGATCAAAATATTGATTACTTACCGGAAATTTATACCTACATTATCGCATGGGTTTTTCTGGGCGGCAGTCTGGTCGTGGGACAGCAAATGGGCATCCACTTGGGAAAAATAAGCATGGACTCCGCCAAAACCATGAATAAATGGACGCGCGGGAAGCTTTCGAGCGCCGGGAAAGGTATTGCAACTTCCGCGGGCAGAAAGGTTGGGGCTGATGCACAGTTGGAAAAACTTGCGAGCGGCCTGCAAAAAATACCGGGATTTGGCATGGTGGCTTCGGGAGTTCGCGGGCTTGGGGCAAAAACAAAGACGGCTATGGAAAAACGGGAGGAGCCGACCGCCGCCGAAAAAGCAAAATGGGCGGGAATGTCAGATAGCGCGCTCGCGCAAGAACAGGCCGTCCACGAAAAAAGCAAATTGCCTGGCTCTGGCGCAAAAGCCGCTCATATTGCTTCCATGCGGGCAAAGAACGGTAAGCTGAAGGTCTTGGACGAACACGGAGAACTAGACATACCAGCAACAAGAGCTCTTGTGAGAAGCTCATATAAAGCGGCAAAAACACACAAAAACAAAGCAGCCATGCAAGCAATACTGCAATCAAACCCGCTTGAGGCTAGAGAGATTGGACGAGAAGAGTGGACTAAAGATGCGCAAGAAGGAAAAGTTGCGGGCGCAGTAATGAGTATGGCAACACATCAGATTATTTCTGGAAAAAACAGTGAAACAGGTAAAACATTTGAGGATGCGCAAAAAGATGTGTTTGACATTAATCAAAAAGACTTTGAAAATCTGAAGGGGCAATGGGATCAAAACAGCGTGAAGGAATTTATAGAAAGCGGGCACTTGACTAGAGCGCATTTGAGAGTGGCTAATGAGATCAGTGATGGAAACTTTACCAGCTTTGTCGCGAAATATTACAGTGACATTGATGGAATGGCAACAGGACCAGCAAGACAAACTGCTATAGCAAACATTAAAAAGTTAAACCCTGGCCTGACCAATACATACATTGCTGGAAATCTAACCGAAGTTGGTTTGGGGGCTCCGGATTCTATTACTACTGGAAAAATTGACGAGTGGAAAAAATAATCATATATGCAAGACATACCACAAGAACAAATCATGAAGCGGTTTCAGATCCTGCCTGAGGCGATTAAAGGCGCTATTTTCTCAGAAAAAACCTCTGACGCGATTTCAAAAAGTTGCACCCTAAGAGATATTCCGGGAAACAAGACTTCTTTAATTGGCCAATTAACAACGCGAGTGCTTCTCGGTTATCTGCGTCCGGAGCTGTTTGCGCAGGAAATCCAGAAAGAAACGGGGATGGAGGAATTGAAGGCACAGCATGTCGCTCACGACTTGGATATGGAAATATTTTCCGAAGTGCGGCTTGAGCTTAAAAAACTCTACCCGCCGACCATGCAGACGCCCACCGTGCAGTCTTGGACGGCACAGAAACTCCCGCAGTCAAATCCACCGACTACCGGCTACCAACCACCCACCAAGCCTAAGTACGTCATCGCCATTCCGGAAAGATTCCAGACAAAATCGTTTCCGGGAATTCCCGCCAAGCCCGTTCCCGTTACAAAGGAAATTCCTTTGTTAAACGAAGGAATTTCCTTTGTAGACGTAAAGCCGCAAGCAAGCTCGGGGCAGGCAAAACCTGAAGTGGTCGAGGTTAAACAAGAGCCGGTCAAGCCCGCACCAATAGCGCAACAAACCCCTCCTCCTCCGAAAGCTAGCGAAGTTAACACGGCCAAAGAAGCTCCTCAAGGCAAAACAGCGCAGACCGTTGAGCCGTCGGGCGTCAAAATAAACCCCGTCGTCCCCTTGCCGACTTTTATCGGCTCGCGGTTTAAAGCCGGGGAGGACGCGCAAAAACAAGCCCCTTCGGCAGGTTCTCCGCAAGCCGGCGGATCACTGCAAGCAAGCTTGGGGCAAGCTGACGCCAGCCAAAGGATAAAAGAAGCCATTGCGAAATATTCTTCGTCAAGCACCGCCAAACCAAAACTGCCCGCTGACAGTCCTTATAAGGAAAAAATATGAAGCAATTCCAGGTTCCGCAGTTCATCGATGTGGAGGATAAGATATTGGGGCCCATCACCATGCGCCAATTTTTCATCATGCTCATCCCATTCGGCACCGGCATACTGTTGAGCTTTATCTTATCGCTCTGGCTTGCTATCATTGTTACCATCCCTGTCGCCATCGGGGCGGCGGTATTCGCGTTTTACCGGCCGTACGGCATGCGATTCTCCCGTTTTTTCGCCGCGTTTCTCGCGTATCAACTGAAACCGCGCATGTATATCTGGAAGCGGGAAGGCGCGCCCCGCGTCGTATTTGAAAACAGTCCCGGGGGCGGGGAGCGGCCCGACGTACACGAAAAGCGCGTACCGAAAGGGGGCCTTAAAAACATTAAAGGCACCATTGAAACGGGCAGTGCTTATAAGGAATGAGCTTTCAGCTTTTAGCTTCATTAGCTTTCAGAGAAAATGCAAAACTTATACAAAAATTAAAAGCCACCCTAAAAGCTGACAGCTAACGAAGCTGAAAGCTAATCCTATGGAAAAACTGCAAGCGCAGGCGACACAACAACTGGTGGACATCGAAGCGATCCGCGAAGGCGTGGTGATCTTAAAAAGCGGGGAGATGCGCGCTATTTTGATGTGCTCGTCGGTGAACCTGGCGCTCAAATCACAGGACGAGCAGGACGCGCTCATCTTCCAATACCAGAATTTCCTCAACGGTCTTGATTTCCCGGTGGAATTCGTCGTGCATTCGCGGAAACTGAATATCGCCGACTACATCAATGACCTGCGGGAGCTTCTCAAAACTCAGGAAAACGAGCTCCTGCGCATTCAAACGGAGGAATACATCGACTTCATCCAGAATTTCGTCGCCATGCAAAATATCATGTCCAAAAACTTTTACGTGGTGGTGCCTTATCACATCGCGGAAGGAGGCAAAGGGACGCTCGCGGACCGGTTGTTTTCCAGAAAAACCGAGTCATTCGTGAAAATGACTGACGAGGAATTTTTAAAGCATAAAAACCAGCTGTGGCAGCGCGTGGAAAACATCCTGTCGGGCATGCGCGCATTCGGCGTGCGCTCCCTGCCGCTTTCCAATACGGAGCTTGTCGAGCTGTTCTTCGACCTGTATAACCCCGGCGAAACCGGCAAGCAATTTTTGCTTTCAGGCGAAATACATTAAAGTCAGCTTATAGCTTTCAGCTTCATTAGCTTTTAGAAAAAATGTAAAACCTCATACAAAAACTTAATCCTAAAAGCTAACAGCTAACGAAGCTAAAAGCTACCCTTATGCAAAACCAACAAGCGAATATCGACCTGAATATTCCGGAGATCACGCAAGCGGCGGGGTTCAAAGACATTGTTTCGCCGTCAGCGGTGCTTATCGACAGCCGCTACCTTCAGCTTGGCGACAAATTCTTGCGCACGCTGTTTCTGTATTCCTACCCGCGCTACCTTAACACCAACTGGTTCTCGCCGGTGGTCAACCTGGACCGGTTTTTCGACATCGCCATCCATTTCCATCCCGTCGACACCGCGACGGTCATGAAAAAGCTGAATAAAAAAGTGACGGCGGTGGAGGCCCAGCTTGCCGAACGCGAAGAAAAAGGGTTGATCCGCGACCCCATCCTCGAAACGGCATTGCGCGACCTGGAGTCCCTGCGCGATTCGCTTCAGCAGGCGACGCAAAAACTGTTCCGTCTGGGGGCCTACATCACGCTTATCGAAAACAGCGTGGAACAGTTGGACAAAGCGGAAAACGAGATCAAGGGCATTCTGGATGCGCGCATGGTGCTGACCAAAAACGCAAACTTCCAGCAGGAGATCGGCTTCATGTCGACGCTTCCTTTGGGGCAGGACCGCATGGAGATCCACGCGAACCTCAACACGAGCCCCGCCTCCACGCTGTTCCCGTTCGTCTCGGCCGACCTGACTTCCAACAAAGGGATTTTGTACGGCATCAACCGCCACAACAATTCCCTCATTCTGTTCGACCGGTTTTCCCTTGAAAACGCCAACATGGTCATTTTCGCCAAATCCGGATCGGGGAAAAGCTACACCGCGAAACTGGAGATCTTGCGCTCGCTGATGACCGGCACCGACGTCATCGCCATCGATCCCGAAAACGAATACGAATATCTGGCGGAAACGGTGGGCGGGGCGTTCTTCCGTATTTCGCTCAACTCGCCAAACCACATCAATCCGTTCGACCTGCCCATGCCGCTCAAAGACGAATCGCCCGCCGATGTCCTGCGCTCCAACATCATCAACATGGTCGGGCTGGTGCGGTTGATGCTCGGCGGCCTTACGCCCGAAGAAGACGCCATCATCGACCGCGCCATCGCGGAAACGTACGCATCGCGCGATATCACGCCCGAGGTTGACTTTGCCAAGGCGGTGTCGCCCACCATGTCGGATTTCCATGATATCTTAAAAAGCATCGAAGGCGGCAAGAGCTTGGCGACGCGGCTTGAAAAATACATCACCGGAACGTACTCGGGATTTCTCAACAACCAGACCAACATTAATGTGAAAAACAAATTGGTGGTGTTTTCCATCCGCGACATGGAAACGGAACTGCGCCCCATCGCCACCTATCTTATCATCCGCTACATCTGGAACCTCATCCGTTCCGAGCTGAAACGCAGGATTTTGCTGGTGGACGAGGCGTGGATCATGATGCAACACGAGGACGCCGCGTCGTTTTTGTACGGCATCGCCAAGCGCTGCCGGAAATACTACCTGGGGCTCACTACCGTCACGCAGGACGTCGCCGATTTCATGCAGTCAAAATACGGCAAGCCCATCATCACCAACTCGTCCATCCAGCTCCTACTGAAACAATCGCCTGCGACCATCGAGATCGTGAAAGAAACGTTCAACTTGTCCGACGAGGAAAAATACTTACTGCTCGAATGCGACGTCGGGGAGGGGATTTTCTTCGCGGGACTGAAACACGCCGCCATCAAGGTCATCGCCTCCTACACGGAAGACCAGATAATCACGTCCAACCCCGAACAGCTTTTACAGATTGAAAAGGCGAAGAAAGAGCTGGAAAACAGCTAGGCGTTTATTCCTTTTATGGTATAATTATGGAAGAAGAGGAAACACAGGAAGATGTGCATGCGCAAGGATTGCGTATGGCACGAGCGAGCTCACGTCCCAACGCAAACACGCTGAAAACGATTCAAATAAAAGGGGCGGAAAAGTTGCTTGAACTGATTGAAAATGGCCACAAAACAGTCGCGCTTATCCTAGCCCTCCTCCTTGCAATCATAAGCGATTTTGCAGATTGGTTCGGTATCCCGGCTATCCCGCTCGTTGGGGACTCCCTTGACCTTATCACCGGCGGAATTCTGACTATCTTCTTTTGGCATATTGGCGGCTTCATTAAATGGAGGGTGCGCTTGATTCAGTGGGGAATGACTTTCTTTGAATTGCTTCCTTTTGGATTAAATGATTTATTTCCTAGTTTTACTGTCGGTGTTCTAGTAGCTTGGCACATCATTCACAAAGAAGCGAAACAAGCTGAAGAACAAATGGAATTGTTAGGACTAAACATAGAGCAGTTGGGAGAACTGGAAAGGGAACAACAATGACGCGCATCGTAAAAACAACCGAAACAGCTTTGGTGATGGCATTTTTTCTGTTTATTGGTTTTTATGCGTACGCCCAGACAGATGCGCCGACCGCGCCAAGCGAGCAAGACATTGCCGGCAGTCTCAACCTCGACCAGTTTTCCGCGCCGTCGGTGGACATCGTCGTTTCGGCAAGCGGCGTCGTAGGGACGACCGCCCTGCTTTCTGCAAGAACAAGCAACATCAGCGACAACGCGTCGGAATTCCAATGGTATTTGGACGACAGGATCATGCCGCTCCAATCAGGCAAGGCGCGAACGACATTTTCTTTCAAAACCACGGAGCCGTTCCACCTTGTCCGCCTGGTGGTGCTTGAAAACGGGCAGAAAGCCGCCGAAAATACGGTATCGGTCAGCTCGTTTGCCGTGTCGCTGGTGTGGGCCGCGGATACGTTCGTCCCCGGGGATTATGAAGGCAAAGCCATGCCTATCGTGGGGAGCCGGGTGACGGTAACGGCACTGCCCGACATTCAGGGGGAGAGCCCTGAAAATCTGCTCTATACGTGGTACGTCAATTCCGAATCGCAGGTGCGCGGCGTGGTGAATGAACAGGACTTTTCTTTCCGCATCACCAAGAACGTCTCATTCGTGCCGGTGGTGGTGGAGGTGAGCAACCAAAGCCAGTCCATCACCGTCAGGCAAGCCCTTACCGTCCCCGTGCTTCGTCCGGCATTATTCGTATATCAAGGCAAGGAACAGCCGGGCTCTCCGCCAGCCGGCGGATCACCACAAGCGGGGCTTTCATCCGGCACGGCATTTGTGAGCCGGGGAGAAAAGCTGAGCGTGTACGCCAAGCCGTTTTATTTTCACATTCAAAGCGCCAATGATCTTTCTTATCAGTGGCAATTCAACAACCAGAGCGCAGCCAGCGTCCCGCCCGATCCGAACTTCCTTCTCCTTGCCATACCTAAAGATTCGGGAACGGGAACGCGCACGCTGAGCGTATCGGCAACGAGCTTTATCGTTTTAGGCGAACAGGCGCGCGCCGAGCTTACGGTGAATATATTATAATGAGACCCTTTCACAAAATACTTATTTTTCTCCCTCTCGTTGCGCTTTTTTTTGCCGTTTCGGCGCATGCGGTGGTTCTTGAGTCTGGGATACCGGGGGGCGCAGAGACGGCAGCGGGACAAGAGCTCCCATCCCTTGTAAACTACATCCGCTACCTCTACCTTTTTGTGCTTGGATTTGTGGGAATTGCGGGACTGGTGACGCTCGTGATATGGGGAACGGTCTGGACGGCGTCGGGCGTTGTCGACAAAAAAGCGGCCGCGATGGAAGGCATCAAAAACACGCTGTACGGCATCGGCATCGCGCTCGCCGCGTACGTTATCCTCTACACCGTCAATCCCGACTTGACGATTATTAAGCTACCCGCCTTAGAATCGATAAAACCACCAAACCCAATTGCCGATCCATGGGAATCTGCCCGCCGCAAATGGGTGTGTGGCACGCCAGACACATTAAACACTATAATAGCCACGATGGATTGGCAACAGGACTCTGTTGGAAACTGTGGCCGACTTACACCATTGGGTTGCGAGCAACAAAATCCCCCCCTAAGCTCTCTTTGTGTTGTGGAGATACCCCTTTCATATTTAAAACCGGGTTGGAATTGTGGCACAAATAACGCCTTACCATTATCGCGCTGGGAAAAAATACTTCCCGCACACAGTGGGGTTTGTGGCACAATGCCAACTAATTGCGGATTCCTCTCTCCGGTTTGTTATAAACCTAGACCAAATTAATATGTCAAAAACACAAAAAATCCTTCTTGCCGCCATTGTTCTTCTTGCGCTGACCGTCGCCGGTTTCGCGGTGTATTATCTCTACTTCAAAAAAACTCCCACAGTGATACAGGGACCCGGACAACAGCAGGGAACGACCACTCTGCCGCAAGGAAATATCGAAATCATCGACAGCAAGCTGAAGAAAATCAGCGCAACAGCGGCTATTTCGCCAACCACAACCGCGGACGGAAAAAGAGTGGTGTACATGGGCAAATCCGGCGGCATCACAGAGCTTGATTTCACCGGTGAAAATGCGAAGGAAACGAAATTCGTCGCGCTCCAAAACCTTTTTTCGGTATCATGGAACAAAGACCGTACCGAGTTTGCCGCGTCTTACGAGACTTCCGAGGGAAGACAGCTCCGTTACTACAAAACGGCGGCAACGCAAACTGCTCCGTACGCCTTAAACATCAAGCGGGTCGCTTTTTCAAAAACGGAAAACAAGATAGCGTATCACGCCGTTGACGCGTCCCAAAACGCGAACGCGATCTTCGTTGCAAACGCGGACGGCAGTAACGCAAAAAGCGTATTCAGCAACCGCCTCCAAGACGCCCGGCTCGCCTGGATAGGAGCGGCAAAAATCGCCGTTTCCACAGCGCCTTCGGGGCTCGCGCAGAACCTCTTGTGGCTTTTGGATACGGAGACGCAAAAAATAACGTCCGTGCTGTCCAATATAAACGGTTTGACGTTTTTATGGGGTCCTCCGGGAAATCGCTTCATCTTTTCCAAAACAACGCCCGATGGGAAAAACCTGACCCTCTACAGCGCAAACACGAACGGGGCGGATGTCAAAAAACTTGATTTTGAGACCTTGCCGGAAAAATGCGCGTTTTCAGACAACGGAGAAACCCTCGTGTGCGCCGTGCCAAAAATAACGCCCGACATCCTGTGGCCGGACGACTATTACAAAAAACAGTATGACGCCCAGGAGCAGATCTGGAAAATAGATCTCGCAAGCGGCAAGAAAGACTTGTTATATGAATTCGCGGCTGACAAAAATTTTGACGTGGCGAACCTTGTGCTGTCGCAAAGCGAAGACTATCTCGTGTTCACGAACCGGAAAGACGATTACCTTTATAGCTTGAAACTGAAATAAAAAGGACTACCCCTTCCTCGCTAAAGCCGCAACAGTGAAAATCTTAAAGTCGTCCCTGGAAAACCCCTTGAGAAGGTAGAGGAACGCAACATATGCGCCACACCCCAACGGAAACAGCACCGCAAAGATTTGTACGGGGGAGGCCCAGAGCACAAAAAACATCGCAACGGCGGCAAGAAACGCTTTTCCTGAAACGGCGAAGGCTGGAATAACGCGCGTTGTCCGGTAAATGATGAGGAACATGGCGAGTGAAACAAAAAACTCGGTGAGCGCGGTCACCAGCGCCGCCCCTATATATGAATAGCGGCTGATGAGGTACAGGTTGGCGGCGACATTAAAGAGCGCCGCCGCCCCGTACGCGTACATGACGGTTTTTTGCTTATGGATGGCGACGATGGCGCTGCCAAACAGCGACCCGAGAAAAATAAACGCTATGGCGACAAGCAGTATCTGAAAGGGGAGGATGGCCGCCTCGAACCCCGGTCCGGAAATGATAGCAATGATGTCTTGGGCCAGATACATGCCGCCAAACACCGTCGGGACGGCGATGATGACCAAGAAGTCAAGTGTTTTCTGAAAGACGTTTTGAAAAAGCGCCCTGTCAGAAATAAAATACCTCGACAAAAGCGGCATGACGAGACCCACGAACATCGCGGGAAAGAAAATGATGTTTTCAAGGATTTTATACGCCACATTATAGATGCCCACATCGCGCGACGAGTGAAAAAAAGAGAGGATAAGCGTGTCTCCTTTGAAATAAATAAGAATCATGACGACCGACACCGCCAGCGGCCAGCTTTCGCGAAGCATTTCTTTCACCGCGCGCGCGCCGGCGGTGACATGAAAGCCCGTATATTTTTTCACGAAATAATAGATGACGGAGAAGTGAATGAGCCCGCCCAAAACGAACACCAGTAAAAAATCAAAGATGCTTCCTCGCGTCACAAAAAGATACCATACGAAACCAACCTGAACCACTCGCGCGGCGATATCGGCTGTTGCCGGCACGATCGTCTTAAGATGTTTCTGAAACACCCCCATCAGCACCGAGGACAGCGAGAGGAGGAAAAAACCGAGCGCCGCGGCCATAATGCCCTGTTTCACTTCGGGGGAGTATGGCGTGAGTTGCGCGGCACAAAGAGCGAGAACAAGAAAAAAGGCGAGCAGCAACCCCCGCGTGAAAAAAACCGTCCCGACAACCCTTTTTTCATCCGCGCCCGGTTTCGAGATTTCTCTCGTGAGAATGGTGTCAAGCCCGAAATCGGCGAATACCTGAAATATGTACAAAAACGCGAGAACGATGGCATACTCTCCCATCCCGGACGACCCAAGCGTCCGCGCCATCAATGAAAACGAAACAATGCCCAATATGCCCGCTAAAAACCGCCCCGCAAACGAGATAAGAAAGTTTTGGGCTATTTTTTGTTTCAGCTCAATCATAAACAGCGCGCCTAACTCTAACTGCCCTCGCCTTCGCTTCTTTCTTTTATCTTAACGGAAGCGCAGCCCTTCATCAAATGCATTCTTATAAAAGGGCGCGAGCGGATTAAAGAAAGAAGCGAAGGCGACGCTACTTCGCTTTTTTGAAGATGATCCACTGCTGGGCGATGGAAAACGCCGTGGTGGTGATCCAGTAGAGCGCAAGCCCCGCCTGTAAAGAATAGGACACCGCCACGGTTACCATGGGCATCATGTACGTCATTTGCTTTGACATGGTGGTTGAAAAATCGTTCTGCGAAGACCCTTTGGCTTGGTTTCTCATCTGCTCATTCAAGATCATTTTTGACTGGTAAAATTGCAGAATGCCGGCTAAGATCGCCAGATAAATGTTTTTTCTTGATATATCAATAAAGCCAAGAAAAATGTGGTTAATGGGGCCTGGATTTTGTATGAAACCATACAGGTTTTCAAGACTCTTGTCGTCAAAGCCAGCCATAAATACCCAGTACAGCGCGATAAGGACGGGTAGCTGGATAAGAATGGGAAGGCAGCCGGAAAACGGGTTTATTTTTTTTTCTTTATAGAGCGCCATGGTCCGCTTCATCTGTTCTTCTTTGCGGCCTTTGTATTCTTCCTGAATTTTTTTGATCAGCGGCTGGATGGCGAACATTTCTCTTTGCGACCGGATTCCTTTTTGGGAGACCGGGTACAGCACGAACCGAATCACTACCGTTAAGACGATAATGGCAATCCCTAAATCGTAAAAAGAAACAGTCTGATAAAGAAATATCAGCGCATTAAATAGCGGCTGGTAGAGAAAGGTGTGAAAGGTGGAAGAAAGCATGGTGGTTTGTTTTTATTTTACGACGGGGTCGTATCCGCCATCGTGCCATGGGTGGCATTTTGCAATTCGCAAGATCCCGAGCAAAACCCCCTTGCGCGCGCCGTGCGCCCCTATCGCCTCGTACCAGTATGCCGAACAGCTGGGATAAAATCTGCACCGCAATTTTGTCGCGGCATGCGCGTTCTTAAAAACGCCATGGTCGGGAGAAATGGTTTTTTGATAGAGCGCTATGATAAAGAGAAGTGTTTTTTTCATGCTATCGGACTTTTTGGAGCGCCTGCGCGGCGTTTTCTTTCAAAACGGCAAAGGGGGTTTTGTTGGCGGTTTTTTTCATAATAAAAACATAATCATACCCTGTCGAGAGAAAAGGGGTCGCGCCTCTGGCGATCTCGCGCAGGCGTCTTTTCAGGGTGTTGCGTTCAACGGCTTTTTTAGAAACCTTTGTGCTCACCACAAACCCAAACCTGCTTTCCGGCCTGCTCCTCTTGAGGTACCGTATTAAAAAAAACGGCCCGGGAACAAGCCCTCCCCTGGCGAATACGCGCTCGAAATCTCTTGTGGCTAACATTCTGTATTTTTTTTCAAGCACAACGAGTTCTGTTCCCCCGCTTTATACCGAAAGCTTTTTCCGGCCTTTTTTTCTTCTTTGAGAGATAGTTCGTGCTCCGGTTTTCGTGCTCATGCGCTTTCTGAAGCCGTGTTTTCTCGCTCTTTTTTTCTTTTTTGGTTTGTAGACGATCGCCATGCACCCATCATAGCAGGACGATGAAAATTGTCAATGCGTCGCGAACGCTTCTTTGTCATTGCGTTTCTTCTGTGAGCGCGCTATAGTGTACATCAACAAGATATCCACACCTTATAAACAAAAACTGGGGGTTTCTTCCTTTTTTCTCCGTTTTTTATTCTTCCTTGTGTGGTATACTTTCAGATGCGCAAGAGCAAGAACTCATCTTATCGTCCCATCATGCACAATACCGAGCTTTGGCAGCGTGTTTTAGCGGAGGTGGAGCTTAATTGCTCGCGGGCCAGTTTCAATACATGGTTTCAGCACACCGCCATACACACAAAGGAAGACGGCATCGTCCTCATCTCGGTTCCCAATTCGTTTGCGAAAGAGTGGCTGGAAAACAAGTTCAATAAATTCATTTTAAAATCTCTGCGCAGCGCCGCCTCCGACGTCAAAGACGTCAAATTCATCATCTCGAGCTCTCCTGAGCACATAAAACAGCGGAAAAAGCGGGCTGAAGAGCGGGAGGTTGCGCCGCTGGACAACCAGTTTGATTTTAACGGCGTCGACAAAGACACCAACCTGAACACAAGGTATGTTTTTAATGATTTCGTCATCGGCTCGTCCAACGAGCTGGCGCACGCGGCGGCGATTTCCATAACAAAAAATCTCGGCACGATTTACAACCCGCTTTTTATTTACGGCGAGGTCGGGCTTGGGAAGACGCACCTTTTGCAATCGATCGGGAACGAGGTTTTAAAGCTGGATAAAACCAAGAAGGTGAAATATGTTTCCTCCGAAAAATTCACCAGTGAGCTCGTGCAGGCAATCCAAAACAGAGGCATGGATAGGTTTAAAGAAGAGTATCGGAAAAACGACCTGCTTATCATTGACGACGTGCAGTTTCTGGCGGGGAAAGATAAAACCCAGGAGGAGTTTTTTCACACCTTTAACAGTCTTTACGAAAAAAACAAACAGATCGTCATCAGCTCGGACCGCCCGCCCAAAGCCATCCCCACCCTGGAAGACCGCCTTCGCTCGCGTTTCGAGGGGGGTATGATCGCGGACATCGGATACCCGGATTATGAAACGCGGCTCGCTATTTTAAAGAATAAGACGGTGAAAAAACAGGTGTCTCTCTCAAACGAAATCCTTGAATACATTGCGAACAGCTTTCAAAAAAACGTGCGGGAGCTGGAGGGGGCGTTGAACAAGGTTATTATCCAATTTCGGGTTTCAAAGCACCCTGTTGTTTTGGACGATATTAAAAAAATACTCTCCCCGACCATGGCCGCCCCCAAAAAAAACATCAACATCAAACATATCATCCACGCGGTCGCGCAGTTCTACGGCATTCAGGAAAAGCAGCTTCTTATTAAAACAAGGAAGCAGGAGATCGTGCGGCCGCGCCAGATCATCATGTACCTCTTGCGCGAAGAGTTTAAATTTTCCTATCCCTCTATCGGAAGCAAGATCGGCGGCAGAGACCACACGACTGTTATGCATGCGTGCGAAAAGATAGCTGAGTATCTGCGAAAAGATGATGGTTTGTTGGAGGAAATAAATGTGATTAAAAAAATGATTTATAATATGTAGAAACATCTGGGTAAGGGTGTGGGTATTGTGTGGGAAGATTTCTGATTTTAAGGGTGGCGCTTTTTTATCCCCATAATATCCTTAAAGAAACCCTTATAGTATCCTCTTATTATTTTCAGAAAATAACAAGGCAGGGTATGAAGAAATCATATTATCCAGAGAAAACAACCCTATAATAATAACAGTAAAGTATTTTTATTTAACATAACTTATTATTATGAAGATCATCTGCCTGCAAGAGAATTTAAAAGAAAGCCTGATCACCCTCGAGCGCGCCACGTCAAAAAATCAAACCATGCCGATACTCCATAATATCCTCCTAAAAACAGAGAAGGGGATGGTAAGCGCGTTTGCCACGGATTTGGAAATAGGCATCGAAAAACACATCTCATGTAAAATAGAAAAACAAGGCGAGGTGATGATCCCGGTAAAAACACTCCTGCAATTCATTCAAAACCTTCCCAATACCCGTGTTGGAATAGAGACGAAGAATAACACACTTCACATTGAAACAGAGCAGAATAAAATAAAAATCCCCATCACGAGCGTAAATGAGTTTCCTCTTGTTCCAAAAATACAACCCACAAAAACCATTACCCTTCAAAAAGGGTTGGTTCTAAAAAAAGCATTGCAACAAGTTTTGAATTCCATCGCCACCTCCTACTCCTTGCCGGAGATAACGGGGGTTTTATGGGTTGTTGAACCGTACACCCTAAAACTGGTTTCCACAGACAGTTTCCGTCTTTCCGAGAAAGTGATTTTTCAAAAAGACACCTATACCGCTTCGCATCCAGCGACCTTCATTATCCCTCAAAAAACAGCCGCAGAGCTTGTGCGGGACATAGACACAGACGAGCCGATTGATATTTCACTTAATGAACACCAAATCGTGTTCACAATGAAAAACACCACCATCATATCAAGGCTGATTACCGGAGAATATCCGAAATATGAACAAATCATCCCCACAACAAGTAAGACTGTGGTGGAGTTGGAGAAGGGCGAGTTCGTATCCCAGATCAAGCTCGCAAGCGTTTTTTCTTCAAAAATAAATGACGTGAAGGTTTGTGTTAAAAAAAATAAAAAAACAATGGAGATAACCTCTCAAGACCAGGGGAAGGGGGAGTTTTACGCCGCCATCAACCTTCCCGGCGTGACCGGAGAAGACGTGGAAGCGGTTTTTAACTATAAATACCTTCTTGAAGGGCTTGCGAACATCGAGGATGAGGACGTGGTGTATGAGCTCAACGGGTCAGCTTCTCCGGCAGTGTTTAAAACAAAAACAGGGGACTATCGGCATGTGGTCATGCCTATTAAAACATAAAACTCACTTCATCATGTTCACCCACTTTACCTACGCCGCGAAAGACTTCACCGCGCGGCACAACATAAAAAGCAACCTCCTCGCGGCTTCGGTGTGCGGGGAAGCGGAAAAAGCGATTCATAGATTGTTGCGCAAAAAAATCACCACCATCGCCTATCGCGGAAAAACGCTTTTTATCAAAACAAACAGCTTCCCGCTCGCAAACGAGATCAAACTCAAAGAACGGCAGATAAAAGACGAACTCAAACAGTGCGGCTTCGTCGTAGAGGTGATACGCTGTGCCGCGTAAGCGCTACCGGGTAAAAGAAATTTGCGCCGTGCCGGTATTGTCATATTGGTCGTGCGCCGCAACGGAAAGCGTGTGCGTTCCCGGAGACAATCCGTCCATGTTCAAAAGATACTCATAAGGATATTGGGCGCGCGACGACAAAAGAGCCTCGTCAAGATAAAAGCCGACTTCTTTTATGGCAAAACGCGCGCGGACGTCAACCCTGATCAGGCTTGCGCCGGACACCATGGCGTTGTCTTGCGGCGAGAGGATTTGGATAAGGGGGGTGTTTTCCTGGGTGTGGATATCATCATAACCGACAATAGCTTCCTGCTGGGGAATGTTGAAGGAGGGGTTTTCCCGGAGCCATTGTTCGATTGCGGACTCCCAGCCCGGAAGCTGTGGGTCCTGAAAGGGTTTATTTTTTTGCAGATAGTAGAGAACGCTGTGAATCTCTTGCATGGGTTTTTGTATGATTTTTTGCGGCGGCGTCCTGTCCGTTGCCAACTTCCCGGAATCCTTGTCGATGCGCGCCATTTTTTCCGTTATATATTTTCCGTCCAAGACCGGCTCGGAGCTCACAATGGGATCCGGCCGGGCGAAGCTTTCAGGCATGCGGGCTGTTAAAAATTGCTGCATAAAAGAATGGAAGATGGGGCCCGCGGCGGCGATTCCCGCGCCGCCCTTTTCCATCGGCGTGGCATCGTTGTTGCCGACCCATACTGCGGTCGCAAGGGACGGGGTATAGCCGACAACCCATGCATCGCGGTATTTTTGCGTCGTTCCCGTTTTAGCCGCAACCTGATAGCCGTCGAAAAACAAGAAACTCTTTTCACCGAACACCGGCGCGCGCAGTTCATTGCTGGACAAGATGCCGCTTATGGTTCTTGCCGTGTTGGGGGACAGCGCTTGTTTTTGCTTCGGCTCCCATTTTTCAAGGAGCGTTCCGCGCTGGTCTTGGACGGACAGGATAAACGCCTTGTCGTTGCGCACGCCGTCGTTGGCGAAAACGCCGTAGGCGTGCGCCATGTCATACGGGCTCACCTCGCCGCCGCCAAGCACCAAAGACAGTCCCAGCGCGCTTCTGTCCTGGAGCGTCGTGATGCCCATGTCGTGCGCCAGGCGCACCGTATCGTCGATGCCGGCAAGATACAGCACTTTCACCGACGGAACGTTCAAAGATTGCGCCAGCGCGCTTTGCGCCGCGACGGGCCCCCTGAATTTTTCATCGTAGTTCCCCGGAGAATACGGCTCGTCGGGGTTGGTTGAAAACTCCGTTTTCGCGTCAAACAGCGCGGTTTCGGGCGGATACCCTTTTTCAAAAAAAACAGAATACGCGAACGGCTTGAAAGAGGACCCCGGCTGTCTGTTCTTTGACGTGACCACGTTGAAGTTTCCGTCGTGGGCCGTGTTGAAATAGTCGCGCGAGCCGACCATGGCGAGCAGCTGTCCCGTTTTAGGATCGATTGAAACCAGGGCGGCGTTTTTCGCCTTGTATTTTTTTTCATTCTCCGCCCCGATCTTTGTGATCGTCTCCTCCGCGGCCTTTTGCAGATTATAATCCAGCGTCGTGTACACTTTCAGCCCGGAGTTTTCCACGGCGTCAACCCCGTATTTTTCCTCCAGATAATTTTTCACAAACATCACGAAGTGGGGCGCCTTGATGCTTTCGCGCTGCTGTGCGAACACCAAGGGCTCCTCCTTGGCGTTTTTGAGCGCCTCCGGCGTGACAAAACCGATGGCAGCCATTTTTTCCAAGACGCCGTCTTTGCGCGCCAGCAGAGCGTCTTTGTTCGGGCCGTAAGGAGAATAGAAGCTCGGGGCTTTGGGCAGCGCGGCAAGCGTTGCCGACTCCGCAAGAGTAAGCCCTGACGCGCTCTTTCCGAAGAACGTCTGCGCGGCGGCCTCAACGCCGTACGCATTCGACCCGTAGGGGATCTGATTCAGGTAGAATGAGAAAATCTCCTCTTTGGTGAATCTTTTTTCAAGCTTGACGGACAAGATGGCCTCCCTTATTTTTCGCAGCGGCGTCTTCTCCGGGGAAAGAAAAACCTTTTTTACCAGCTGCTGGGTTATGGTCGATCCCCCTTGAGACATTTCCCAGCGGGAAACATCTATGAAAAAAGCGCGCAGGATCGATTTAAAATCGATGCCGCTGTGCTCGTAAAAATCAAAATCCTCCGCGACGATGGTCGCGTCTTTTACGCGCTGGTTTATTTGGGCAAAAGGAACCACCGTTCTCTTCTCTTCCCCGTGGACCTCGTACAAAAGGACCTTCCCCGTCCGGTCGTATATTTTCGTTGATTCGAATATTTTCCGCTGGCCGATGGTGAGCGGATCGGGCAGGCCCCGGGCGATGACCGCAACCCCAAAAGCCCCCGCCACGGCAACGACGGCCGCAAAAACAAAAAAACCGAGCGCCGCTTTTTTGAATCGTCCCCTTTTTCTCCCCGAATACTTGTAGTTCTTCTTCTGTGGCATAGAGGTGAACCCCACACTAATTAAGAATTGTGCCCCCGGCACCTAACGACACGCGGGCAATAAGAGCGATTGAGCTTGAAGAATATCGCGCACAACAACAATCTTTAAGATAATCATTCTTGATTAGTGTGGGGTGAATACAAAAAATATTGTAACACAAATTTTTTAAAAATCAAGATTTGACAGCTTCAGAAAACTTGCTACAATACATGCAAAATAGATAACCATTAAAGTTTTTGCCTTGTGTTTTCACGAACAGCAAGCTTTTAAAAAAATATGGAGAAAGATATTTTTCAAGAGGAGGGCGTCGGGCAGGAAGAAGGCATCGAAGAAACAAAAATCGACGAGTGGGACGACACCGAGGAAGACAACCTTGATTTTATCACCGAATACAAAGACGACACCGAGGAAGACGAGGTCCGTTAGCGCAAAGCGTCAAGCATTGCATAGCTCTGCGCGGCGCACCACGCAGCCGCTAAGGCATCAGCCGCATCATCTTGTTTGAGCGGCTTTTTTAATTGGAAGATCCGTTCAAGCATGCGCTGCACCTGTTTTTTTTCCGCTCTGCCGTAGCCGGTGACGGCCTGCTTGATTTGGAGCGGGGTAAACTCCAGAACGCGGATGTTTTTCCTGACGCACAAAGCCATAATGGCTCCCCGCGCCTGCGCGACCCGTATCACGGTTTTCGCGTTTTTAAAAAAGAAAAGCTCTTCAATGCCCACGATGTCCGGTTTGTGGCGCGCTAAAACGGCCTCAAGCTGGGTTTCAAGGGAGGCAAGCTTCTCGGGGGCGTTCCCCGGACCTGTTTTCAGGCATCCGTGGTCGACGAGCGAAAGACCGGCACTGTTTTTTGAAAGCACGCCGAACCCGATCAGCGTATCTCCCGGATCGATGCCCATAATGATCATGATACGAAAGCTATGTTATCGTATATTTCCTGCACGTCTTCATTGTCATCAAGCTCCTCATAAAGATCTTCGATCTTTTTTTTCAGGGCGGCGTCCGCAACCGGCACCGAGGTTTTTGCGCGGTACTCCAGCCCGGCGCTTTCCACGCGCGCATTTTTATCATCAAGAAATTTTTTCACCCGGGAGAGATCATCCGGCCGGGTAAGCATCACCGCCTTGCCGTCTTCTTCCAGGATGTCGTGCGCGCCCGCTTCGAGAGCAAGCTCTTCGGCCGACGGAAAGGACGTGCCGTCAAGCGGCAGGATCAGCGACCCATACCGTTCAAACATCCACATGACCGAGCCCGGGGAAGCGAGGCTCCCCCCATGGGAAGACAGCGTGTGTCTGATCTCCTGCGCCGCGCGGTTGCGCGAATCGGTGATGACGTCGATGATGAACGCGGTCCCTCCCGGTCCGTAGCCCTCGAACTGGATCGTTTCCAGCTGTTCCTTGCCGCCCTCCGAATATTTCGCGATGATCTTCTGGATGTTGTCGCCCGGCATGTTCGCTTCTCGGGCTTTTTCGATGGCAAGGCGCAGGGCGTTGTTCTGTTCCGCTTTGGGGCCGCCCTCGCGCACCGCGACGCTCAGCATGCGCGAAATCCGCGAAAACACCTTTGATTTTTTCGCGTCGGTGAGCGCTTTTTTGTGCTTGATGGTTTTCCACTTTGAATGTCCTGACATAAGGGGCAGCTTTTAGGGTTTAGCTTCATTAGCTTTTAGGAAATCCTCTGCTTCTGACTTTGTATTTTTTATACTCTAAAAGCTAAATCAGCGTTCCCTGATTTTCTTTCGCTTGGAATTTCTTTTTCAAATGGTGATACGCCGCTTCCGTCGCGATCCTTCCTTTCAGGCTCCGGGTCAGAAAGCCGATCTGCAGCAGATACGGCTCATAGAGGTCTTCGATCGTCTCAAGCTCCTCGCTCGTTGACGCCGCAATCGTCTTGAGCCCCACCGGCCCGCCGTTGTATTGCGTGATGATGGTCTCCAATATCTTAACATCGGTGGATTCAAGCCCGAGGTGGTCGATGTCCATGACCGCGAGCGCCTCTTTGGCGAGGGCTCCGGTGATCGTATTTCCGTTTTTGACCTGCGCGTAGTCCCGCACGCGCTTCAAGATGCGGTTGGCGACGCGGGGGGTGAAGCGGGACGCCCGGGCGATCACGTCTACCGCGTCATCCGCGATGGTTGCCCCCAGAAGCCGCGCCGAACGCGTGATGATGGCGCCGATCTCTTCGTGGGTGTAGAACTCAAGACGATGCGTTACCCCGAACCGCGAACGGAAAGGAGAAGAGAGCGAGCCGGCTTTCGTGGTGGCGGCGATGAGCGTGAAGCGGGGGAGCTGCAGCTGGAGCGTGCGCGCCGACGGGCCTTTGCCTAAGATGATATCAAGCACGTTGTTTTCCATCGCCGGGTACAGCATCTCCGCGATGGTCTTGTTCAGCCGGTGCGCCTCGTCGATGAACAGAATGTCGCGCTCCTGCATGTTGGTGAGGATGGCGGCCAGGTCGCCGGCCTTTTCGATGGCGGGTCCCGAGGTAATCTTGATGGAAGACCCCATTTCTTTGGCGACGAGGTTCGCGAGCGTGGTCTTGCCCAGCCCGGCGGGCCCGTACAGCAAAACATGCTCAATGGGCTCGTCGCGCTGCTTTGCCGCCTCGATGAAGATGCGCAGGTTGTTCTTTATCTTTTCCTGGCCGATGTACTCGTCCCACGCGCTGGGGCGCAGGGCAAGGTCCAGCGTCGGGTCGTCTTTTTTAACGGGATCACTCGCCCCGTTAGAAGCCGCGGACGCTTTTTTTTGAGAAGCAGATGACAGCATAATAAATTGAAAATAGATTTACCCTGTTAGAAATCTTACAAGCGAAATTGTTATTATTACTGTTGTTTATGCCCTAATAATGGAGATGCTATAACTAAACAGTGTAAGATTTCTAACAGGGTTTACTGTGTTTAAAACAACAAGCTGTCGCATCCATGTCCTGCTTCTAACGGGGCTCGCGCTTGACCCCACACTTACTTGGCGCTGATGTCGGTTTTCCATAAGAAAATAGATTCATGTCGCTTGCCCATTAACACCCAAACAAACACAAAAGTAAGTGTGGGGTTGACATAATGGTTTTTTTCGCTTATCATGATGGCTTGTTGTTTTTTAAACAAAAAATACACCCTCTCGGGAGCATTATCGCCCTATTTTAGCAAAAAAGAAAGGGTCTTGACAAAACAAAAACAATCTGGTATACTCAAGCAGTAAAAAGATGAAAAAAGCATCTTTTCCGCTATTTTACAAGAGAGCTCACTAACCTGTAGGCAATTAAGGTTTTATCCTAATTTGACCTTAAATGGGGGTATTTCTTAGCTTCGGATAGTCTGGTTTCGACTGGGCTACTCCTCGGAAGTATTCTGTACTTTGGCATTATGCTAAAGTTTTTGCCTGCAGGTTAGTGGGTTTTTTGTTTTTTAAACGTGCTACTCTTCTGTAACCGCTTCAACCTCCGTCAGGGTCGTTACGCCGTCCAAGACCTTCAAAAAACCGTCTTGCCGTATCGTCACCATTCCGTTTCGTTTCGCCACATCGATAAGCTGGCTTTGTGTCGGTTTGACGACGATCACCTTCTCGGATTCCTGGTTCATCTTGAACATCTCGAAAAGTCCGATGCGCCCCTTGTACCCCGTGTTGTTGCACATCTTGCATCCGGTCGCGCGGGGGATTTCCGTGCGCTCATCAAGCGGTCGCGGCGTGACGCGGATGGGGAGGTCCGCAAACGTCGTTTTAAATTTCCGCAGCTCTTCTTGCGTAATCGGGCCTTTGGTGGCGCAGTGCTTGCACGCCTTCCGCACCAGGCGTTGGGCGATCAGCAGGTTGATGGCGGGCGCGATGATGTTCGGGCTCAGCTTCATGTCAATCAGCCGCAGGATCGCGCTGGGAGCGTCATTTGTATGTAGTGTAGAAAAAACAAGGTGTCCCGTCAAGGCGGCGTGGAGCGCGATGTCCGCCGTTTCCATGTCGCGGATCTCGCCCACCAGGAGGACGTCGGGGTCCTGGCGCAAGATAGAGCGCAGGCCGGACGTGAACGTGTAACCGCTTTCCTGGTTGGTCTGGCTCTGTGAAATGCCGTCGATGTGGTATTCGATAGGGTCTTCTATGGTGATGATCTTTATTTCCGGCGCGTTGATCTTCTTGATGAACGCGTAGAGCGTCGTGGTCTTGCCCGAACCGGTGGGGCCCGTCACCAGGATCAGGCCGTTGGGCCGCTTCAGCTCCTGTTTCACGATGTCAAAGTCATGGCTTAAGATTCCCAGCTCTTCCAGCGAGATCGAAATCGCCTTGGGGTTCAAGATGCGCATGACGATAGACTCGCCGTTGGGGCCGGGGAGGATGGACGTTCTCACCTCGATGGATTTGCCGTGCGACATCACGGAAAACCTCCCGTCCTGCGGAGAGTCTTTGACGTTCAGCTTGAGCTTGGATAACAGCTTGATGCGGCTGTTAAGCAGTTCGTAAAACTTATCTTCCAAAACGGCAACCTCCTGCAGGACGCCGTCGATGCGGAAGCGGATGACCACCTTGCCCTCCTGCGGCTCGATGTGGATATCCGAGCTGTCCAGGGAGAGCGAACCCGCGATGACGAGCTCAAGCGCGGCCGTCGCGTTTTTCAGCACGGCGCGGTTATAGACGTCTTTAAAATCGTCGATGAACGCTATTTCCCCCTGCAGTTTTTCCAGGTTTTCCGACGTTATCTCGATGGAGCCGGACACACCCTCTTTCTCTTCCGGGAGCAGTCCGTAGAAGCTCCACGCTTTTTCCAGACTGTGCTGGGACACCAAAAAAAGGTCCACGATGAGCCCCTTGTTTTTCAGGTTTTCAATAGTAAGCATCGTGTGCGGGTTTTTCGGGTTCTTGACCGCGATTTTAAGGTTAGACCCTGATTTGTGGATAACCGCCAAAGAGGCGCGTTTTGCCGCTTCTTCCTCCACGACCAAGAGCGCCTCCATATTCACAGTTTGTTTGGACAGATCGGCATACGGGATGCCTGTTTTTTCAGCCATACGCTCTGCGGCCTCCTCCTCCTCTTTCCGGCGCAGCTCGTCGAATTTCTCCCGCTGTTTTTTCTCTTCAAAGGTATGCTCAAGCATTTCTCTATGATAACGCTAAATCATTTTCTAAAGCAAGCTTTATTGCGATGTTCACTCCCGCTTTTTTACGGAGCACGCTGTTTTTAAGGGCGGCGCAAAAATCAGCACCTGCTTATTCTTCGTGTGGATAACGCCATGATTTCCTCCGGGCTTCTTTAGGTGTTACAATAGGTAAAGATCCAATATGTTTTTATAATCTCGAGTATCGAGATGCCGCATGAATACTGAACAAATCGTAAAAGAGAAAAAACAGATAACACTCAAAGAAGCCGCTGAAATTTCAGGCTACGCTCCTGATTATATAGGCCAGCTTATTCGCAAGGGAAAGATCCCCGGAGAACAGATTTATGCAAGCGTCGCCTGGGTGACAACGGAGGCGGCGATGCGCGCATATCTTCTAGAGACAAGACTGCGCAAAGAGCGCGGCGAAGCGATCGGCGGTTTTTTGCGTCGCTGCGCTCATTGGTTGGCGCGCGCCGGCATGGCGTTTGGATTTGCCGGCATCGCGCGGGCATTATTGTGGCTCATTATCATTATTGTCCTATGTTTTGCATTAATCCTTTTCTCTATTTTTTCCGTGAGTCTTGAAAAAAGGATTGAGCGGCAAAACCTTGAGCGCGCGCTTCATAAGAGCGCGGAGCTGAATATTCCGCTGTCCCATTAAAATCAAATGCAACGTCGCGCACCGGTATATTTTTTCGATATTTTTATGGGAGCGCCCGATCCCGTCATGTTTTGGCACGAGCAAAGCAGTTCCCAAAAATGGTGGGCAAAAGCGTTTATAAAGATAATCGCAACTTCCTTGGTGTGTCTGCTTGTCGGGGGACCGCTTTTTTCTGACGGGGTTCGCGCAGAAACGAACGAGGGGGCAACCGGGCAGGCTTCCGCTGCCGCTCGGCAAGACGTGCAGACGATGCAAGAAAGCGATGTTCAGGCGCCGCCGTCCGATCAACAGATCCTGAACGGAACCATGCCCACAGCATCACCCATGTCCGACGCGACAGCGACAGACGATACCCTCGTGGCATCTCAAAGCAGTGAACCCGCTTTCGCTGAATCGCCGGCTGTGACCGCAACAACGAGCGATGAGGGCGTTTCTTTCCCGGTCTTTGCTTCAACAACCGCAAGCCAAGAGCCGGCGCTTTCGCAGACGGGCGTTGCGGGGGAAGGTTTAAGCGGATTGGGCGAAAACATACAACAAGAAAGCAACAACGGCGATGCGGGTGAAGTTGTAAGTCCTGAACGGGAAGCGCAAGAGCGCAACGCGCGGGAGCGCTATCTTCAACAAGAGATGCGCGATGAAATCATCAGGCAATTCAAGCAGGGGTGCCTTGATCTCAATGACGGCGGATACTATTGCGTAGCTCCTGGGGCAGCACAGCACAGCGCTCCGGAAAAGCACATGGCGGCAGGCACTTCCGTACTGACGGTCTTTTCCGCGAGGGACACACAGGAAGAGGATGCCGAAATCTACCTTCGGACGGATTCCGGTGAATCGCTTCAAATAACACACAATGCCACAGAAGATCTTTTCCCCGCGCGCGACGGATTTTCAGGGAACATAGTATGGCAGTCGCTTGTCGGCAATGCGTGGCAGGTCTTTCTTTACGATCAGCAAGTGGCAACCAGCACGCAGGTAAGCGATTTGACGTCCAACGCCATGAATCCGTCGATTGATCACGGACGCGTAGTATGGCAAGGGTGGGCTAACGGCTATTGGGAGATTTTTCTGGCGCATGAAGAGCGGGGAGGTGGTAGCACGCCTGCGTTTACAGTGGAACAGATAACCACGGATGCAACGCATAATATGTTCCCAAAAATCGAAGGAGATACCGTTGCATGGCAGACATACCGGGACGGTGTTTGGCACATCAATGCGTATTCCATCGCGAATAAAAAAATAACGCAACTGACTAAGGGGTCGGAAAAGCATGAGCGCCCGCGTTTTGCATTAGTGTGGGACGCGACAGATGAACAAGGGAATAGCACGACCATGCACTATGACCAGGAAACCGGAAACGTGTCCCCTGCGACAGGGCAAAGAGAGGGTGCGCGCCCTTTCCCGCCGCCTCTTCCGGAAAATCCGTCGCCCGCGTCGCACGGAGCGCCACCTCCCCCGCCGATTATTGCAAAAGAGAGTCAAGGAGACGCCCAGGACGCACCAACCGTTCATGAATAAATTCTATCTTGCCACAATCAGAATAATCAGCGTACCGATTCTTGTAGCAAGCCTCGTATTCGTTGGCATTCCTTTCGGGCCAAAGAATATGTCCCCGCTTTCGGTGAATGATGCGCAAGCGGCAACAAGCATCAAGGAAGGGACTTTCGTCAAAAATACCGCGACGGGCAACCAGGCGGTGACGGGTGTCGGCTTTCAGCCTAAAGCGATCATCTTTTTTTGGACACGGCAAGCCGTCGCAGGATTTTCCGCATTCCGCTCCAACGGCGTGGGGTTTGCAACTGGAGTGGCGAATCAGCGGGCCGTGGCGGTGGCTGAAAACGATAATGCCGCGACATCGAATTCCGGAAGATACCGCTCGGAAGCAAACACCATTCTCATGTTATCTTCGGGGACGCCTGTTTTGGGCGCGCGCGCGGCATTTGTTTCGTTCGATGCGGACGGTTTCACCGTGAACTGGGCGGTCAATGAAGCGCGCTCCGACATCATCCATTATCTTGCCATCGGCGGCGCGGACATCACCAACGCAACCGCAAGCACGTTCACGCTTGCCACGGGCACGGGCAACCAGGCGGTGAATACGGTCGGATTCCAACCGAGCTTCGTCATGTTCCTGTGGGGCTTCACCGAAGCGCTTGACACGGCTTCAGCCGGACTGGAAATGGGCATGGGATTCGCGCAGGGACCGACCCAGCAGGCGAGCATCATGAACGTGTCGCGCGACGGACGCGCGAGCAATGATTTCAAATACAGCCAGCAGAGGACGGACAACAGCATCTTGCTTACAAACTTGGCGGGAGCGCAGGATGCGCTTGCGAGCTTCGTCTCCATGGATGCGTCCGGATTCACGGTGAACAAGTCCAACGCGCCTGCGGCGAATACGCCGGTCTTTTTCTTGGCTTTGCGCGGGGGCCAGTATAACGTCGGAAGCTTCAACCAGCCAGTGGCAACAGGAGCTCAAACCGTCAGCGCACCGGGATTCCAGCCCATCGGCCTAATGTTCTCGAGTTTTAACCGTGCGGCAAGCACGACGCTCGCGCAAGAAGCAGAGGTATCTCTGGGATCTGCCACGGCATCAACGGCGCGAAGTAATATATGGGCGGAGTCGCGCACTATCGATCCTTCCGATACCAACACCTACGAAAACACGACATCGGTGCTGACGCTCGCCACGGGGCCGGGAACGATTGACGCTCAAGCGGATTTCTCCGCGTTTACCGCGACAGGATTCACGCTCAACTGGACCACGGTTGATGCGACGGCGCGGCAGATTATCTATGTTGCCATTGGGCACACGCCGGTGCCGAATTGGGCCCAGAATTATTTTCGCTTTTATGTCGCCAACGACGCGCTTACACCGACCGACCCGTGGCCGGCGGGCGCTGTCGATACCGGCGAGAACGCGGAAATAACCATCGTCGATATGCCGCCCGCAAGCGGTGAAATCGTCCGCATCCGGATGTCTCTGCGGGTGAGCATCGCAAACGCCTCCGCTTCCGCGCAGGATTTCAAGCTTCAGTTCGGACAGCGTTCGACAACGTGTTCCGCGATCGGGGCATGGACGGATTTTGGCGCGCCGGGCAGCGCCGCCATCTGGCGGGGATTCAACGCGACGCCGGTTGACGGCGCGGCGCTGTCCGGAGATCCTCCCATCGTCGGCGATTTGAAATTATCGGTGTCTGACCGCGCGGGAACCTATGAAGAAGCGAATAACACGGCGCTTAATCCGTTTGCAATCGCCGCCGGTGAAGATGTCGAGTATGATTGGGTCGTCCAGGACAACGGCGCCGTCGCGCAGGCGCCGTATTGTTTCCGCATGGTAAAGTCCGCGGGGACGCTTTTGGACAGCTATGTGTTCTATCCCGTCATCACGGCTTCCGGGTATCGGCCGCAATCGCAGAATTGGCGGTGGTATGACGATGAGATAAACGAAACGCCGACGATTGCGCTTGCCGCGGAAAATATCGCGCCGATCAACATTATCGATCAGAATATTTTGAAGTTGCGGGTGACGATCAAAGATACCGCGGGTGTTGCGGGGCCAAACGTAAAAATGAAACTCCAATTTTCCGAGTATTCCGATTTTTCTTCAAGCGTTGCCGACGTTGTCGAGCAAGGAAGTTGTACGGGCGGTTCGTTGTGGTGCTATGCCGACGGCGGCGGTGTCGACAACGCGCTCATCACGACCGCTACGCTGTCGGACGCCGGCGCGTGTTCGGGCGGCGCAGGCATCGGATGCGGTACGCACAATGAATCGGGAACGAGCGCGAGCGCGCTCGCCCCGCAGGCATCCGCGGCCGTTGAATTTGAATTCACCATTCGTCACGCGGGTGCGCGCGCGAACACCGTGTATTTTTTCAGACCATTCTTTGTTGGAAACGGCATACCGGCGCCGTTTGGCGCGGGAAAAGCGTATCCGAGCGTTTCCACAGAGGGAGCGGCGCTGACCTTTACGGTGAGTGGTTTGCCGTCAGGTACGGCGACGGAGGGGATTACGACGAATGTCGCCACGACGCCCGCCAGCGTTGCCTTTGGAACGCTTTCCTTCGGAACGATCATCCAAGGAGCGCAACGGCTTTCCGTAAGCACGAACGCGACCGAAGGATATCAGATCTTTTTAGCGCAATCACAAGGGTTGTTGAGCCCGGCGCCGTCTGAAATCCTGCCCGTTTCAAGCACGAACGCCGCGCCGGCAAGCTGGGCGAGCGCGTGCCCTTCTTCCGCCGTAGGATGTTACGGATATCATCCCGGCGATGATGTGCTTGCCGCCGGATCGCTACGCTTTACTCCCAACGATACGTATGCCCAGCTTGAAACGACGCCCCGGGAGATCGCCTACAGCCAGTATCCCGTCACCGCTGAAGCGAATGATGTCGTATTCCGCATTCAGATCACTAATCAGCAGGAACCGGGATCATATCAAAGCGCCATAGGATATATCGCGGTTCCCACATTCTAAAACCATGCATACGCAAACCGCAATAAAAATAATTCTCTGTAGCATCGTCGTTGCAGGATTGTGCGCATGCGTGCCGCCCGCCACGCACGCGCAGAATGGGCTTTTCACGGTGCGTCCGGCCATCATCGATGAGAAGGCGAAGGCGCGCGATATGCTTGCAGAATCCCTCACGCTCGCGAACGCAACCGATCGTACGTTGCTGGTGTACGCCTCTGTCGCGAATGTGGCGATGAAAGACGGCGCGCAGGAATTTCTTGACCCATCGCAGGCAGACTACGCTTCTTCTCTTGCCAATTGGATCGAGATCTCGCGGGGCGTAATCGAGCTGGCTCCCCGCGAAGAGAAAAAAATAGACGCCCTTATTCGCGTGAATCTTCGCGCCCGTCCGGGAATGTACCATGCCGTGATTCTTTTTCACGAAGGGCCGACCCGCGAACAAGCGGAAAGCAATGCAAACGGAACCGTATCCGTTGCCGTGAATGTAGAGGTCGCCGAAATCGTCAAGGAGTATGTGAGTTTGCGTGAGTTTGCTCCGCAAGCCCCGTTTTTCTTCGGATTTCCCGTGCGCTTTGTTTCACGGCTTGAAAACAGAGGCGATCGCGCAATCGTGCCGCACGGAGAGATCCGTCTCTATGACCGCCGTGGACATGAGATGGCAACCATTCCTGTCAACGCGGAAGGCAAGGAACTGGCCATCCATGAAACAAAGACATTCGAACAACAATGGCAAGCGGATAACGGATTCGGAAGATATACGGCCCAGCTTGCTCTTGAATACGGAAGCGCGCAAACCAAAACGCTCCAAGGAGATGCTCTTTTCTGGGTTATCCCATGGAAAGGCGTCGCTATCGCGTTCGGCATCCTTACCGCGGCCATAGCGGGCTTCATGCGCGCCCTTCACCGCCATTATGAGAAGCGCATTCTTCACGCGCGGAAGCGGCATCCTGTCATTGATTTACGGAAATAATCATGAAACTATTTTTCTCCCGGATCGGCGTCGGCATGCTCTTCTCCGTTTTATGCGGAATCATAATGCCGCATACGGCTTTTGGGCAACAGGAAAATTTCACGCTTACCATAACGCCGCCGCTCTTTCAGTTGACCATCGGCCCGGGAGAATTTTGGACCAGCTCGGTGAAAATAGTGAATGCCAACGCCTATGACATCACCGTGTATGCCTCCGCGGTTGACTTCAAGCAGTATGGCGAAGAAGGGCAAGAAATGTTCATGCCGCTTTTTGAACGTAAGGCGGGAGAACCGTCGCATGCGCTTGCCTCATGGCTCGAGCTTCCTTCCGATGGGACGTTTATCAAAAAAGGAGAGAGCAGGGAAATCCCCTTTTCTCTCCGCATCCCCGCTGATGCGGATCCGGGGAGCCACTATGCCGCGATTTTGGTGGGAACGCGGCCGTTGAAAGAACCGCAGAATGAGTCCGTCATTAAAGTTTCAAGCATGGTTTCTTCCTTGCTTTTTGCCCGGATCAAGGGGGATATTCGCGAGTCCGGTTTTATCCGTGAATTTTCAGCCGATCACGCTTTATACGAGCGCCCGGGTGCGACCTTCACGCTACGGTTTAAAAATACGGGCAATGTGCACGTCCGCCCGCAAGGCGATGTTGTCGTGACCGACATGTGGGGAAACGAAAAAGGGAAAATTTTTATCAATAAAGAAACTGATTTTGGCAACGTTCTTCCCCAGACAACGCGGAAATTTCCGCTGGTATGGGACAGTCCCGACGGCGCCGCTTCCTTTCCGTCGTTTGGGCGGTACAAGGCGATTGCTACGCTTGCCTATGGCGACGATGCCCGCCAAAGCGGTTTTGCGACAACGTATTTTTGGGTGGTGCCGATACGGCTTACCGCAAGCATTGCGTTGACGATCTTCATCGTTTTCTTGCTGGTGTTGTGGATGATCAAAAGGCACGTACGATACGCATTGGAGCGGGAGATGGGGGTGCGCATTGCGCAACGCATGAAAGTGCGGACGCGCTGGGGACTTATCGTGCTTGTCGGCGCGATCACCCTGCTTCTCGTGTTCCTTATTATGGTCGGGAACGATGCGTCTTCCCTATGGGATCGCGCAGGTCATGCGTTGCGCGCGTTTTTTAGCGGGAGGAGGATGCGATTCCCTTGAATAAAAAGCGGTGTTATCCACAACGCTCCTTGAAAGACGTGGTATAATAATTTCAGAAAATCATCATTGATAAAAAAGGGAAATAGAAAAGCGTAAGGAAAGGTCGAATCTCCGTGCGAAAGCATGCCTCCGCTTTTTATACCCCTACATCATTTAAAAAACTTTATGCAACAACAAACACATCTTTTTCTTTTCATGCATCGTAAGACATTCGCTTGGATGCTGGTGGTCGCCTTGCTCTCTTGGGCATTTAGCGCATCATTATTTGTCGGTGTGGCTCGCGCGGCATCGCTCACCGGCGTCAAAGACACGCTGACGACATCAGACCTGAACGTTACGGCAAACCACGTCGTTTCGTATACATCCGTAACGGCGGCAACAGCGGGCCAGACCATCAAGATCCAGTTCGACCCTGCGGGCGACGCGTTTAATCTCGGGACGCTTGCCTTTGCAGACATCAGTACGACCGGCATGACGCTGACCGCCGCCTGCAGCGCCGCGGCAAGCGAGGTGACGGTTGCGATCGATAATGCCGCTCCGGATGAAAACGCGACCTTCACGGTATGTGCCGGCGACACGGTTGCGGCCGGCGCAAAAACGGTGACATTTTCAAACAATCGGATCACCAATCCGAACGTCACCGGTTCGTATGTCATTAGAATTGCGGGAACACAGACCGATTTGGCTGACACGCGCGTGGCGATCATTGACAAAGTCACCATGACCGCTTCGGTGGACACCTCGCTCACCTTTACCATCGCCGGTGTCGCGGCAGGACAGGCAATCAACGGCGATGCGGTAACGACATCGGCAGGCGCAACAGCAACAGCGCTTTCTTTCGGAACGCTAACGCCGGGGACAGCAAAGGTGCTTGGCCAGACGCTCTCGGTCACCACGAACGCGAGGAACGGTTTTGTGGTGACGGTTCAGCAGGACCAGAACCTTTTGAGCGCCACGGGTGCTGACATCGATTTGTTCAAGGATGCATCGGCTGTAGCAGTCCCGACTGGGTGGACCGCTCCGCTTGGCACGCTTGATGTCGAAAACACCTACGGACACTACGGTGTCACCAGTGAAGACGCTGATCTGAACGCCGACGAATTTGCCACGGCATTATACGCCGGGGACATCACGACGGCGCGCCAGGTATTTTCGCACACTGGTCCGGCGGATGGAACGACTACGAACAAAGGGCAGACGCGCGTAGGCATTAAGATCGAAATCAACGCGTTGCAGGAAGCGGCAACGGATTACACAAACTCTCTCGTGTACATCGCGACGCCGACGTTCTAAGGAGCTTCCAAGGTTTTATAAGACACACAAAAACCCCCCTTCACTTCTCTTGGCGGAGGGGTTTTTGTGTGCTATGCTTACGGTAATGGCACGTGATTTTTCAGCATCCATACTTTTTTTAATTGCGCTTTGCGCCGCGAGTTTCGGCGTCTCAAGCGCGCACGCGCAAGAACAGGCGAGCGTCAAAATCCAGCCGTCCATCATTGAGCAGAAGGTGGATCCGGGAGAGATGTTCTCTTCAAAACTCCGCCTGACGAATATGAGCGGGCAGGAGCATGTTTTTCTGATCGCGAAAGAAGATATCAGCGGCATCACGGGAGACGGCCATCCTGTTTTTGTCGGCAATCAGGAGAAAACCGGGTATGAAGTGAGTTCATGGATTTCCGTAAAAGAGGACTCCGTGTCTCTTGGCGCCGGAGAAACCAAGGAGATTCCTTTTGACGTTACGATACCCAAACAGGCAACGCCGGGCGGGCATTTCGGCGCGCTCTTTTTCAAACTAAAAACCACTCATCCGAAAGAGACCGGCACCGGAGTCGGATATGAAGTCGGAACGATCATAAGTCTGCGCGTTGCGGGGAATATCGTGGAAGCGGCCACCATCAAAGAATTTTTTACGGACAAGCTGTTATATGATAAACCAAACGTTACTTTTACGGCGACGATTAAAAACAGCGGGAATACGCTGGTGCGGCCGCGCGGACCGCTTGAAATAAGCGATTTTTTCGGTAAAAAAGTCGCCACGCTGACCGTGAATGACGCGGCGGCAGCGGTGTTGCCCGGCGGTGAGCGCAGTTTTGAAACAATATGGCGAGAGGAGGGGTTCGCGTTTGGGCACTATACCGTTGTGATGAGCCTTACGTATGGCGATGAGGGGAAGGACACCGTATCGCAGACTCTTTCATTTTGGGTTTTGCCGATGCGACTCATTGCGTACGGAGCGATTGGGCTGCTCCTTATTATCCTGGCCATCATCATTTCGGTAAAGCTTTTCCTGAAAAATAAACTGCGCGGCATGCGATCGCCAATGCATGAGATTTTTGGGAGAAACAGCGCCTATCATCAAAAAGCGCGGCCATTTTCAAGACTTGCCGTTATCGCGCTTGCGCTTCTTTTGGGAACCCTGCTTTTTGCCGTAATCCTTTTTGTACTATTTGCGTAAAAAGCTATGTTCCAGAGGTCATTATTGTTTGCGGGGGCCGCGGGCACAGTCATTCTTGCCTCGCTTCTCTTTTCGTACGTCCCTCCCCAAAGCAAGCTCGGCTCCGTGATCGGCGTGAGCGGGAGCGTGGACGCCAATCAATACAACACGATTGCCGATCAGCTGAAAAGGAAGGAGCTTGCTCTTGCCCAGCGGCAGACGCAAACAAACGAGCAGCGCCCAGAAAACACATCCGGTCAGGACAAGCTTCTTACGATAATCATCTTCGGCGGCAGCGGCATGTTTGTGCTCGTGTTCCTGAATTTTTATCTGGATTATCGGCGGGCAGTAAAGAAGCGGGCAACCAATCAATAACGCATCATGAGATTTTTCTTTGCGCTGTGTGCTGTCGCGTTTTATGCAAGCGCTGTGCCGGCGCATGCCGCGCAACTTACCAAAACAAGCGATCTCATTTCGACATCGCGGCCGTCAATCGCCGCGAATCATACCATTTCGTTCATCGCCGCTTCCGCGATCCCTTTCTCGGGGAAAATCACCGTGACGCCCCAGAGCGGCTCCTTCGATATACCGGCTCTTTTCTCATACGCAGATGTTGATATCGCTGTGGCTCCCATTTCCGGAACCTATGCGGAGCGCTCCGCAGGGGCTTCGCCAAGCGCAACCGCAGACGGCGTGAGCGTCGTTCCCGGATCATCAGGGTCGCTCACTTTCACGCTGAATGCAACGACGGGCATCGGCGCGGGAGAATCGGTCCGCATTAAGCTCGGAACGCACGCCGTGTTCGAGGCGACGGGCGCACAACAGCTGTTGAATCCGGCCGTTGAAAATTCATACCGCTTCACCATAAGGACGTTTACCGGCGCAGACGCGTTGTTAGATGCGGGGATTGCGATGATTGCCATCATCAGCCCCGTTTCGATCGGGCCGGTGGATACCACCGACACAACACCGCCCTCGCTTTCAAACGGCTTGCCTGCCGGCGCACTGCCGGGAGGCACGCTCTACGTCGAACTTTCTTTAAACACCGATGAATACGCGCTCTGCCGTTTTGCAACGGCGCCCGATACCGCTTATGACGCCATGCCCAGTACGTTCACCAATACCGCAAGCACCTTCCACACAACTACCGTCGGTCCTTTTGTGAACGGCCAGGCATACGCGTATTACATCCGCTGCCGCGATCGCGTCGGCAACAAGACGTTAAGCGATTTCATCATTAGTTTTTCAATCAGCGAAATACCGCCGCCCCCTCCGCCGCCCTCGCCTCCCGGTAACGGCATACCGTCAACCGTCACCGCATATCCGCCCCCGCCAACCACCTCAAGCGTCACCCTTGAGGGTCTTGCCTATCCTTTTGCGGCCGTTACCGTATTAAAAGACGGAAAAACAGAACGGACGCTTACTGCAAATGCAGAAGCGCGTTTTTCAACAACGGTCAGCGGGCTTGAGCGCGGGGTGTACACGTTCGGCATTATTGCGAAAGATACGGACGACAGAAAATCCATCACCTATCCCTCCACATTCTCCATCCAAGGAGGAACAAATACGACGGTGGGAAATATTTTTATTCCCCCAACGGTCAGCGCCGCAAAAGCAATGTTTTCCGCGGGCGAGGATATTGTTATTTCAGGACAAAGCGCTCCGGATGCGACGATAGAAGTCTTACTGACACATCAGACCGGAACAATTACGGATGCCTCCGCTATCACGCAAGAAGTCATTGCCGGCAAGGACGGAAAATGGACCGCCGTTGTCGGTGGAAGCGGGTTGGCGGTTGATACCTATGAGTTTAAAGCGCGCGCACGGCATGCGCAGTTTGGGCAAAGCGATTACGGACGGTTGCTGTACATCGGCGTCGGAAAGCCTCCTTCGCTCGATCTTGCGAAGCGCTCCGATCTGAACCGCGACGGCCGCGTCAACCTTGTTGATTTTTCCATTCTTCTGTTCCATTGGGGGAAAGACAATCCGCTTACCGATATCAATGCGAACGGAAAAGTCGACCTCACCGATTTCAGTATCATGATATTTAATTGGACGGGGTAGCGACCGTGTGGCGTATTTCCGAGAAGACTCTCCTGTGGTATGATACAAGCATGTCGTCGTTTCTCCAAAAGTTAAGAGGAAGAGGGCTTATGCCCGATAAAAAAGAAGAGGAAAGCAGGCAAAGCGGTCCTGATGCGAAAACAGTTCCCGAAGCGGCCCATCTCGATGTTGATATCTTTGAGACGGCGAATGAAATCGCCATTTATGCGGATGTCGCGGGAGCCCATCTTCATGAAATGAGCATTACGATTGAGGGCGAAAATGACGTGGTGGTGATTCAGGGCACGACCGTGCGGCCCGATGAAAAAACCGATGGTCAGCACAACGAAGCGAAAGAGCCAAAGCGGAAGATGTTGTATCAAGAATGCCATTGGGGGCCTTTTTTTCGGCAGATCATTCTCCCTGAAGAAATCGATGTGTCTCGTATTGATGCGACGATACAGCATGGCGTGCTCATGCTTAAATTGCCGCTTTTACGTTCTCACGCGCAGAGCGGAATGCCAAAGATGATAACGGTAAAAGAAGGGTAATGCATATGCGGAGGCGGAGTACGGTTCAATTGCGTTTCATGAGTTTTGTTACGGCGCTTGTCGCCGTGTTTGGCGTTGCGCAAGGCGCGTTTGCGGCAACGCTTTCCGTATCTCCCGCTTCGGGAAATTACGGTACCGGCGACAGTTTTTCGGTAAAAGTGATGGTGGATGGCGGCGGCCAGCCCATGAACGCGGTCGAGGCGGCACTGCGGTTCGATCCGGCGGCGCTTTCCGTTTCCCGTGTTTCCAAAGACGGGTCGGTGTTTTCACTCTGGACCGCCGAACCGACCTATTCCAATGCGCAAGGGACTATTTCTTTCGGGGGCGGAAGCCCGACTCCATTCACCAAAAAATCGATACTGGTTGACATTGCCTTTAGAGCGCTGAAAGAAGGGTCGGCGACGGTGTCGTTTTCTTCCGGGTCGGTGCTTGCCGCAGACGGTCAGGGCACCGATATTCTTTCGGAAAAGCCCGGAGGGAATTACAGCATTGCCGCAAAAGCCGCTCCGCCACATCCTTCTCCGCCGCCATCCGCTCCCGCACCCCCGACAATCAGTCCGCTCCCGCAAGCGCCTGCCATCGGGTCGCCGACGCACAAAGACGCGGAAAAATGGTATAAAGAAAATTCGGGAAAAATGACCTGGCCCGTTCCGGACGGCGTGAGCGGCGTCCGGCTGATTTTTGATAAGAATGCAAAAGCAATGCCGAAGGATGTTTCTGCTCCCGCTCCCGCAGAGAAAGAATTTTCTCAACTTGGCGACGGCATCTGGTATTTTGCGGCGCAGTTTCAAAACGCAAACGGGTGGGGAGCGATTGGGAGGCGCAAGATCATGATTGACACCGCTCCGCCCACGTCGTTTACCATTGCCCTTGAAAAAGAGGAGTCGCCCGCCCTGCCCGCGCCGGCGCTGGTATTGGATGCCATCGATGAAGTATCCGGCATCGCGCAGTATGAGATTTCCGTCGATGGCGGAGCTCCGGTGCGCGTGCTTGCATTAGAGCTGAAAAATAAGACGTATACGCTTGCGGGCCTTCCCAATGGTGCGCATAAAATTGTTGCGAAAGCAGTGGATGCGGCAGGCAACGCACTTGAGGCGGATAAAGAGATAACGACGGCGGGAGCCCCCCCCGCCGAGCAGAAACCGAAAGAAAAGAATGCCGACCAGACCAACCAGACTCCTTCGTATTTCGGGCTGTATGGATGGATTGTTATCGTGGCGCTCTTTGTCGCGCTTGCCGGCGTGATCGGATTCAGCGGGTACCAAAAGCGGAGATTTACGGATGAACGGGAAAAGATGAGAAAAGAAGCGCAGGGGTCGGTCAATGAAATCAGCAAGATATTCGCCGCGCTTCGGGAAGAAGTTGAAGAGCAGATCAATGCGTTCGACAAAAAGCCGAAATTGAGCGAAGCGGAAAAACAGATTCTTGGAAAACTCAAAGACGCTCTCGACATCGCCGAAGAATTCATCGATAAAGAGATCGAGGGGATCAATAAATTCCTCAGATGACGCCCGCCTATCGGTTACCGTGACGCTATGATGCTTTTTCGATTTAAAAATATCCTCATCGCATTCGTCATCAGTGCGGTCGTGGCGGCGTCCTTTTCCGATATGTTACGGATGGTTCCGCTACCGAGCGGCGTGCCGCGCGCGCACGCGGCGGCGACATTCGTGCAGACGATAAGCTCGGTCACCGGCGGCAACGGCGGAACGACGCTTTCCGCGACATTTGCGGCGGCGCCCGCGCAGAATAATCTGCTTATCGCGGTGATTGGCGGCAACGCGAACACCGTCATCAGCGTTCCTGCCGGCTGGTCTACGGGAATCAACCAGAGCGGCACGCCCAGCCAGGCGATCTTTTATAAAATAGCCGGCGCGGGAGAACCGTCAACCGTCACAGTCACCGTCTCCGTTTCCACGCATCTGGGCCTGCAGATCTACGAATACGGCGGCATCGATACGGCCACGCCCTTCGACCAGTCAGGCTCGAGCGCGGGAACGGGAACGGCGGTGGGTTCCGGCACGCTCACCACGTCAAAGAACGATGAACTGGTCGTTGCCGGCCTGACGGTCAACGCGGACGCTTCAAATTTCTCCGCGTGGACGAATTCTTTCACTGAACGGAACGATTTCTCGAGTAAAACAGGGGTAAGCAATACGCGTTCGACATTCGGCGCCGCCGACCGCATCGTCGGCGCGGCGGGCGCATACACGACAACCGCGACGTCCGCGCTTTCCGGCGCATGGATCGGACAGATCGCCTCGTTCAGGATAGCCTCTCTTCTTACGCAGTCAACGTACCAGTGGTTCGCCAATGCGGATTCAACGGGGGTCGGCTCCGCGCTTGCCGCACAGGATTCCGTTGTGACCGTCTTTGCCGCGGGAAACACATTCCGTCTTCGCCTCCTTCTGCATGTCGCCGATGCGCAGGTGCTGACAAGTGGCGTATCACTGAAGCTTCAATTCGCCGCCAAAGGCACCGGCACCTGCGCCGCTCCCGCAGGAGGTTCGCCGGCTGTCTATACCGATATCTCCGCAGCAGCCGGCGAAGTGCGCTATTACAACAATCCGACGCCCGCAGACGGCGCTGCGCTTACCGCCAATGCCGGCGACCCGACGCATCTAGGTCATACGGTCGTTCCCGAGAGCTACGAGGAAGCAAATGCGTTCACCAACGCGCAGGGCGCGATACTTTCCGGACAGGATGGCTTGTGGGATTTCGCGCTGGTGAACGATTCCGCGCTCAACAGCAGCAACTATTGTTTCCGCGCCGTATACGCGACAGGCGCGATTCTCAGCTCCTACGGGGTATATCCGGAGCTCACGATCGGCAACCAGCCGCCCTCGCTGAGCGGCACTGCGCTGAACGGAGGAGCCGCCATATCTCTCGTGGAAGGGACCACCAAGAGCGTCTCAGTGGCCGCTACCGCAACCGACCCCAACGGATTTTCCGACTTTGCTTCCGCCACCAGCACGATCTACCGCTCGGGCGTCGGGGCCGCGTGCGCCGCAAACAACAGTAATTGTTATGCCGTCGCATCCTGTTCGTTCTCTTCCTGCGCGGGCAACAGCTGTACCGTCACCTGCACCGCAAGCATGCAGTTCTTCGCCGATCCGACGGATATAGGGACGTTTGCCGCCGAAACATGGATGGGGACCATAACCGTCGTTGACAAGCAGGGCGCAAGCGCTTCAAGCACCGCGCCCGCCGTCGAGCTCAATACGCTGTATGCGATCAGCACGCCCGCCGCCATCAATTATGGATCGCTGAACCCTTCAACCGACACCGGCGCCACCAATCAAACAATGGTCATCACCAATACCGGTAATGCGGCCATCACCATACCGGTCTCCGGAGCGGATATGACGGGACCCGGAACCATACCGGTCTCCCAGCAGAAATATTCGCTCAGCTCCTTCACCTACAGCGCCGGCGGCACGGCTCTCACTGCCGTAAGCACGGCCTCGGGATTGAATCTGGCAAAGCCGACCTCGACGACGCCGGTGCAAGGGACGCTCTACTGGGGAGTGGGGGTCCCCAACGGAACGCCCAGCGGCTCCTATGGCGGAACGAACACCATCATCGCCGCTCCATAAATCCCCGCGGCATATGGTATACTGGAGAGTGTTCTTATGCCTATGATGCGCTTTTCTTTACGAACTATCATGGTTTTTTTCGCATGGTGCGCCTGCGCCGCTGTCGGCGCCATGTTTTTCTATGGCGCCATAACTCACGCGCAGCTTGAAAAAGACGAAACGCCGCCAAGAATAACCAGCCTGAAAATGGGAGAGATCAAAGAGAATAGCGCGGTTATCACGTGGAAAACCAATGAACAATCAGATTCACTGGTGAATTACGGCCTTGATAAAAATTACGGGATCTCACGCGACCCTGTTCTCGATAAAACGACGCATGAAATCGTCATAAGCGGGCTTGACCCTTCCACCATCTATCACTTTCGCGCCATTTCATCTGATCCCACAGGCAACCAGGCGATCTCAAGCGGCTACACGTTCACCACAAAAGGATTGAAAAATATCAAGGGAATCGAAAAAGTTGCAAGCGCGGAACAGCGTGCAGTAACGGAAAAATCATATGCGCTTTTGGAGAAAGTGACCGACCAGGAAGCGCTTGCGCTAATTGCGGAAAAACTCGGCGATATCGCCAAAGATATTGCCAGCCCGCCGGTCATTATCGGCACCCCGCAAATTTCAGTCGGCGTTGATTGGGCGGAAATTTCATGGGTAACCGATAAGAAGGCGAATTCCATGGTTTCGCTCGCATCCCAGGCGGAATACGACCCGGGGAAAGACGATCCGTATGCGTTTACGGAGGGGGAAGAGACTGATCTTACTGTTGCGCATGTTGTCAGAATCCCCAATCTGAAGCAGGCAACGACCTATCATTTCCGGGTTTCTTCGCGGGGGAATATCGGGGAAGCGGGGAAAAGCCTGGATGCCGTCTTTACGACGAAATCAATCCTGCCTGAAATAACGGGTCTTTCCGTGAAGAAAGTGGAAGATGTCTCCGCGACAATGAGCTGGAACACAAACGTGCCGACTTCCGCATTGGTGGAATATACCAATATCGCGACCAGGGAAGTCCGGTCCGAAGGCGTTCCGACATTTTTAACAAGCCATATCGTGCAATTGAAAAATCTTTCTTTCGGCGCCCGGTATTCCGCAGTAGTAAAGGCGGAAAACGAAGCGGGAGAAAAAATCCAGAGCGCCCCGCTCTTTTTTACGACCATTAAAGACGAGTCGCCACCGATCATTTTTCATGTGACAAACGAATCGACGCTGTATCCGGGCGCTGAAACGAAGATTCAGACCATTATAAGCTGGGATACCGACGAGCTCGCGCTCTGCCAGTTTTCGTACCGTCAGGGGCTCGCTTCGAGCGGGAACGACACGGAGGCGCAGGGAAAAGAAATTGATTTTACGACGCATCACGTGCAGGTGGTGGTTGAATTCGCTCCTTCCATGGTGTATAAATTCTGGGTCGAATGCAAGGACCGGAGCGGCAACGCGGCGCGTTCGGAAGATTTCGTATTGTTCACGCCGGAAAAAGAAAAAAGCATCATTGATATCATTCTGGAGAATTTCGAAGGGACCTTCGGCTGGGTAAAACAAATAGGGAAATAATTGTCACGATGAAACCGATTATTCAAACCAAAGAACTCGAAATAACCTACAATCAGGGGAAGTCTAACGAGTTTAAGGCGCTCAAAGGGGAAACAGTCGAGATCTATCCGCAAGAGTATATTATTTTATTCGGTCCGTCAGGATGCGGAAAATCGACTCTGTTGTACTGTATTTTAGGAGCGTTACCATCCTCGGGCGGAGAAATTTTTGTGAAAGGGGAGAATATTTACAAATACACCTCGGATCAAATGGTGCGTTACCAGCAGTCGACGATTGGGATCGTGTACCAGTCTTTCAATCTTATTCCCTCTTTAAACGTGCTTGACAACGTCAGTCTTCCGCAAATTTTTGCCGGCGTTGATTCTGTGGAGCGCGAAGCCCGCTCGAAGATTTTATTAAAGCGGTTTGGTATCGAGAATATTGCGCATAAATTGCCGGCAAATTTATCGGGCGGGCAAATGCAACGCGTCGCGGTGGCGCGATCGTTGATCAACGACCCTGAAATTTTACTGGCTGACGAACCGGTAGGGAATCTTGACAGCATTTCCGCGGAACAAGTCATGGATACTTTTGAAGAAATCAACCAGAAAGACAAAAAGACCATCATCTTGGTGACGCACGACGCAAAATATCTGCCCTATGCGCACCGCGTGTATTATGTGCGTGACGGAAAACTCGAACGCGAGGTGATCAATCCGGAAAAAGCGCAGATCAAAAAGACCGAAGCGGGCACGACCATTATAACCGAAGTGGAAAAGCTCGCCCGCATTTATCCTTACTCTTCCCCCGACGAGCTTCGCGTAAAAAGCATCATCAACTACCTGACGCAAAAACTCAATTTTGAACAGCTTTCGCGGCTGGAGGGCGTGGTCAAAGAGATGCTGGAAGGCAAGATAAGCGGGGATTCCTTTTTACAGAAAATGATAACTCCGTTCGCGCAGGAAGGCATCGGGCTCACGCGGTCTGCCGGAGGCATGATGACCCAGAAAATGAAAAAGATGCTTGAAGAGTCGCGCGACGTGATGCGCCTGCGAAAAATGAGAGAAGCAAATGCTCCCGCCTCATACCAGCGCGCTTTCGTGCGACGCTTGCGAGCGCATTTGCTTGACGTGTATACGGGACAAGTGACCCCGCTCCAAATGAAGCGATTCGATGAAATTATCGCCGACAGAGTCTACGGCATCACCCGCAAAGAGGATTTTCAGGCGCTGCTTAATCTCCCGCTTGCTAAAGGCGGCGTCGGCTTCGGCGCACGGACAGCCCGGGCCATGACGCTGTATCTGGAAAAACTGTTGGCGCAGGGCGTTCCTGTCGCGCATGAACACGAACAAGAAGCGCTATGAAACTCAAAGACATCGCAAAACTTTCCACGCGCATGTTCAAGACTAATCCCGCGCGCACGTGGCTGACGATTTTAGGTATGGGCGTCGGAATCGCCGCCGTGGTGGTGCTGGTGGGACTCGGATTCGGCTTACAAGGCCTGTTGCTTGAAAAAATCGTGTATGGCGAAACGCTGTTGAGTTTGAGCGTGGTGAATCCTCCTTCCAAGGCTGTAATACTCGATGCCGCCCACCTTGCTTCATTCGCCAAGATAGATCAGGTGAAAGACGTGTCTCCGCTGGTCAGTTTCCCCGCATTGATGACCTACGGCGGCTTGACCGGCAACGTATTCTTGCAAGGCGTCAACGCGTCCTATTTTCGTTACAGCGGCATCATCACCGAAGAAGGCGAGCTTTTCAAGGATGGCGAAGAAGAGCAAGCGCGCAGTAGCGTCATTATTTCAAAAGGAGCGCTCAAGCTTTTCGGCATTAAAAATCCGTCGGAGGTCGTGGGCAAATCTGTGCGTTTCAGGGTCTTCGTTCCTAAAGAAGGAGCTGCCGAAACAGAGGAAGTTTCGCTGAACAAGGACTACCGCGTGCGCGGCGTGACGAACGACAACTCGGCAATCATCGCGATCATGCCGCTTGTCGAATTTTCTTCAAAATTCCATATCGGACATTATGAAAAAGCGCAGGTGCGCGTCATAAAAAGCGAATTTCTTGACGCGGTGCAAGCGGAACTGGTGAAGCAGGGATTTATGGTTACCGGGCTTTCTAAAACGGTTGATCAGGCAAACAAGATTTTCAAAGGAGTACAGGCGGTGCTCGCGGTTTTTGGCGGCATAGCGCTCGTGGTGTCGGCCATCGGCATGTTCAATACCATGACCGTTACGCTTCTTGAGCGCACCAATGAAATCGGCGTTATGCGCACGATCGGCGGCTCGCCGTCCAATATTAAAGTGCTGTTCGTTTCGGAAGCCATTATCGTTGGTTTTTTGGGGGGTGTCGCCGGAATCGCAATCGGTGTCGGCATAGGATTGCTATTGAATGCGCTTATGAATACGGTTGCGAGCCATTTTGGCGGGGCGGCGGTGACGTTGTTTAAATTCCCCTTGCCGTTTTTGCTTTTTATCATAGCGTTTTCCGGGATTGTCGGATTTCTGACCGGAGTTTTCCCGGCGCGCAGGGCTGCGGCGCTCAACCCGCTTGATGCTATCCGATATAAATGAAAAAAGAAGTGGATATGGCATTGTATTTCAGTTTTATGGTATCATAGAAACAACCCATTTTATTATTTTATCAGGTGCAATCTATGGAAAATACAGCAGGGAAAATAACCATTTTTTCACTTAGCCTCGGTCTTGTGTTTTTTCTTATCGGCGTAGGCATTGATTTTGGCACGGGCGGTTTTGAGAAAGCAAATGCAAACACCGCGACCACGGCCGTAACGGTGCTGAATACGCCCCCGAGCTGGTCGGTGGACGCGCAGGAAGCGGCGGAATCTTCAACGGCTTCGCCGACCAATATCGGCGCGACAGTCAGCTGGACGGGAACCGCAACCGACCCCAACGGGGAATCATTTTATCTTTTGGTGTGCCGGACGAGCGGCGCTCCCACGGCAAACGCAAGCGCCGCGCCGATCTGCAACGGCGGCGCCCCCAACCATCTGGGCGTTTCATCGCTGACGGCAAGCGCCGCGCAAGCGACAGCGACCTATACGGCGCTTGCGGCGGATCCCGAAAGCAACGACTGGTACGCATGGATTTGCGACGGCAACGCCGGGGTGCCCCGCTGTAACGCAACATATAAACAGGGAACCGGCAATACCGCATCCCCGTTCGTGGTGAATCACCGCCCGACCCTTACCGTCTTTGCCGACAACTCTCCTCAGCCGCCCAGTGGCACCGTGACGTGGACAACGACGGCATCCGACCCGGATACGCTCGGGGGAGCCGACACGGTACAGCTTTTTGTATGTAAGGCGAATGACTTCACCGGTTCCGCATGCGGCGCCGGAGGAACGTATTGCAGTACGGCACTGGGTGCGTCAAATCCGACCTGTGATTTTGTCTTGGAAAATCCGAAACAGGATAAAAATTACGCGGCATACGGGTTTGTAAGAGATAACCATGCCCTTGCCGCTACCGGAGGACAACAAGGGGCGGATTCCGTTGTTACCGTTTCAAATGTTGCGCCGACGATTGCGGCGGCCACGGTGAGCTTGCTTGATACCGATGAGGCGGGACCGCTTACACTCACCGCTCCCCAGGGAGAGACCAGCGGTTTTAAAGTAAAGTTCACCGTGACGGACGCCAACAGCTGTCAAAACGCAACGAGCGGCGATGAAATCTCCACGGCGATTACGGATGTATATCGTTCAGGCGTAACATCCGCAAGCTGTCAAATTGCCGGTAATTACAATGCCAACAGCTGCTATCCGGCCGCCACAGGGCTTGCGATGTGGAATCTGAACTGCTCGCAGGATGTCGGCTCTTGTTCAGGAGCTTCCGACGCGGATGCGACATGGACCTGTACGTTCCCGTTGTGGTATATCGCCGATCCCACCGATGGAGCGAACTTAACCGATTCAACGTGGTTTGCGGAAAACTGGCTCGCTTCAGTTCGGGCGACGGATGACAATAGTGCGGCAAGCGCATTGGTTGAAGGGACGAGCGGCAACGAAGTGCAGAGTTTTCTCGCATATTCGACAAGCGCGGCCGCGATCAATTACGGAAGTTTGGAGCCCGGAGAAACCAATGATCCTATTGACAGGACGCTTGGCGTGATTGCTACCGGCAATGTCGGGCTGGACGAAACGCTCTATGGTTTAGGGATGTGTACTACCTTCCCGGCGTGCAGCGGCGCTCCGTCAGACACCATTCCCGTGGGAAGCCAAAAATATGACGCGACAGGAGTTGCCTATGCTTCCGCAACAGCGCTATTGGCGAGCCCCGGCGTTCGATTTGACCGTAATATTCCCAAGACAACAAGCACGAGCACGCCCGCATCGCTCGATACATTCTGGGGCATCAACATTCCTTCCGCCATTACGCTTGCGGGCGACTACACCGGGCAAAATACCATTATCGGTGTAAAGGGTGAGGCTCAGCAGTGGTAGGGAAGTTTTAAACCAATTTCGTTGAATGAAAAAAGCGGTACTCTTTTTATTGGTTTTCTTCGCGCTCCCGGCGCCGGCTGTTTTTGCGGGTTTTGGCATTACGCCGCCTTACGTTAAAAACGAAAGTCTTACGCGGAACTCCCACTACGAGCAAAAAATCATTCTTGTGCGCGGAGATCCGATCGAAGATCTTAAGGCGGAAATTCTCATAGACGTTCCCAACGCATATAAATGGTTTTCCGTCGACAGGGGAGCCCAATTCATCCTTCCCAAAGGCGAACAGCAGGTGCCTATCATCGTTTCAGTGAATGTCCCGGATAGCGCAGAGTTCGGCCGCTACAAAGGAAATATACGGATCACAACGACATCGCTGGCGCCGCCCAGTTCCGGTTCGGTGATGATTGCGTTAGGGGCGCAGGTGGATGTTGATCTGAATATTATCGATAAAAAGATTTTTGATTTTAAAATTCGGCGTATCAGCATTTCCGATCTGAATGAAGGGCATTGGTTCTGGTGGATGTATTTCCCGGGGAAGATCAAATTCGCGATGCAGCTTGAAAATACCGGAAATATCTCCATCACGCCGTCCGATGTGGTTTTTGCGATCTATGATGTGACAGGCAATACCCTTTTAGAGACGGTGCATAAGCTGAATGCGATTCAAGAGGTAAAGCCGTTTGAAACAAAAGAAGTCATCGCGGAACTCCCTACGCGACTTCCCGTAGGAAGCTATCGGATAAAATATGCGATTTATAAAGAGGGCGGGGTTGCGCAGGAGGGGGAACTTGGTTTAAGCGTCTTACCTTACGGCACACTTGCTTCCGATGCGGGATACGGGTTCACCGGGCTTTCTGCGCGGGATAAAGCAATAATACTGTCAAGCGGAACTCTTGTTATTGTCGGCATCCTCTACGCTTTTGTGCATTTGTACCGCAGACGAAAGAAAAAACAATAACCTTATACCATGCGATTACGGCATGCACAAAACTTCGTTCTCTCTCGAGCGCTCTTTTTAGCGCTTGTTCTTTTTATCGGCGGTTTGCCGGTAAACGTTTTTGCTGACGATGCGATAACGATGGTGCGTATCAGCATTTGCGGCAATAGCATCGTGGAAAGCGGCGAATTATGCGACGGGGGAGCCAATAATGGCCGCTATGGACTGTCAATAGCCGAGCGATACTGTGGCAGCACCTGCAAGAGCTGGGGTCCTTATTGCGGCGATTTTATTCTTCAAACAACGCAAGGAGAGGAGTGTGACGACGGCAATAATATCGCGGGAGACAGGTGTTCGGCATCATGTAAGACAGAAAGCCTCCCTCCACCTCCTCCTCCAACCCCTTCCGGCGCGGGCGGCGGCGGGGGGGTAGCCGGCGGTTTTCAGGGGGGATCGGTCGCGCCGCAAGTTCCCACCAAGGTCGTCGTGGAAGGGAAGGCGTATCCTAATGCGGATGTGCATATTTTAAAAGACGGCGATGTGGTCGGCATTGTCAAAGCAAATGCGCAAGCGAACTTTTATTTCGGCACCACTGAAGTGACGCCCGGCGTCGCGACATTCGGTTTTTGGGCGCAAGACATGAATGGGCTGAAATCAATTTCTTTTAACACAACGTTTCAGGTGGTGCAAAATGCGGTAACCACCATTTCGGGAGCGCTTCTGCCGCCAACCATAGCTCTTGAGAAAAAAGTGGTGAAAAAGGGAGAATTATTAAATATATTCGGGCAGTCGGCTCCGGAAAGCACGATTTTTACAAACGTGAATTCCGAAGAAACAATCACGCAAGAAGCGCTAACCGATCAGCTCGGCTTGTGGAAGATCGCATTCGATACCAATAAAATAAAGGAAGAAGAGTTCCACACGGTAAAAGCGATGTTTGAGTCCCGGGGGGCAAGCGGTTCCGTTCTGCGAAGCGGTTTCAGCCAGGCGCTCAGCTTTTACGTGGGAGAAAAAAATGCGGGGAAAACACGGTCAGCCGATCTCAACAACGACGGCAAGGTGAATCTCGTTGATTTTTCCATTCTCCTATTCCATTGGGGAAAGGCAAGTGATGTTGCCGATCTCAACAACGACGGCAAGGTGAATCTCACCGATTTCAGTATTATGGTATTTCATTGGACTGGCTAAGTCATTTTAGTGTATGATACAAAGAATGAAGCATGTTTTTCTCCTCTTCTTTTTCAGTATCGTTGTGGGTCATGCGGGCGATGTCCGCGCGGCGATGCTGTATCTCGATATCCCTCAAGAGCGCTATTATGAAGGGGACACCTTTGTCGCAAAGATCCGGCTTGATAATCAAGGCGCGTGCATGAACGCGGCAGAAGTGAATCTCCGCTTTCCCAAAGACGTCGTTCGGGCAATCGATATAAGCAGGGGGGAGTCGATTTTCACGCTATGGGTTGGCGAGCCTGTCGTGCGCGAATCAGACGCCACAATTTCTTTTTCAGGCGGAATTCCCGGCGGATACTGCGGCCGCGTTGCGGGAGACCCCGGTGTCAGCAACATTCTTGCAAAAATTGTTTTTATGGTTCCCAATCTTAAAGAAGACCACGCCTCTGAAAGCGGGATGATCCGGTTTTTACCCGGCACGAAAGCGCTTTTAAACGACGGCCTTGGCACCGAAGCTTCTCTGACCACGCAGGACCGCGAAATCACCGTAGTTGCATCAACAACGACTCCGATGAACGAGTGGGCGCGTGAACTTGAAAAAGACGCCATTCCTCCAGAGTTTTTTTCTCTTGAGGTTAGACAGGATGCTTCGCTGTTTGGGAATAACTATTTTATCGTTTTCTCAACGACGGACAAACAAAGCGGGCTTGATCATTATGAAGTTCTTGAGGAGCGGATGCCGCGTTCCCAAGAAGGAGGAGGAAAAGCAACGTGGAAAAGGATTGAAAGCCCCTTTATGCTTGCCGACCAGCACTTGAAGAGTTTAGTCAGGGTGAAAGCGGTTGATAAAGCGGGGAACGAGCGCGTCGCTGAATATGTCCCTGTCATGCATGGCAGAACCACGCCCACATCCGGTTTGGTTGCCATGATCGTCCTTTTTATCGCGGCCGTGTTTTTTGCAATACATTTCATCGTTAGAAAGAAAGCGTCATCATGAGAAAAGCGTACGCATTTTTTACTGTCGCGCTGATTGCCGTCGCCGGCATTTTCGGCCTTAACCACCATGTTTACGCAAGCGAAGCTTCCCTTACCCTTGTTCCCGCAACAGGCGTTTACACCGTCGGCAGTATTTTTTCTGTCGCCATAACGTTAAATAACCGCGGGGTTTCAGTGAATGCCGCCGAGGGAGAGCTTTCATATAATCCCGCGGAGATAAGCGTGATGGGAACCTCAAAAAAGGAATCCATATTTAATTTTTGGACCACTGATCCGGTATTTTCCAATATCGACGGCTTTATCCGTTTTGCCGGCGGCACGCCGCAGAGTTTTTCCGGTAATGCGGGAACCGTTATAACGCTAACCCTCAAGGCGCTCAAAAACGCTTCAAGCCCGGTGCGTTTTCTGTCAGGCGCGATACTGGCCGCTGACGGGCAAGGGACGAACATCATCAGCTCCCTTGGCTCGGCCGCGTTTACGTTCATTGCCAAAGAAGACGTGCCCAAAGCGGAATATGTCGCGCCTCGCTATTCTCCGGATGCGCCGGCCATCGTTTCACGCACGCACCCCGATCAGTCGGTCTGGTATGCGAAAAATATGCCGGAGTTCTCGTGGATGCTTGCCGGCGACGTCAACGCAATCAGGCTTTCGATAAATCATGACGAGCTGGCTATTCCGACGGTTGTCTACGCGCCCCCCATCAGAACAAAAAAACTGACCGATATGGCTGACGGGACGTGGTATGTGCATCTCCAGGCGCGCAATGCGTTCGGATGGGGCACGGTGTCCACATTTCGATTTAACATCGATACGATGAAACCCGATCGTTTTACTGTCAAAGAAATACAGCGGGAAGACTTCACTGACCCGCGGGTGCGCCTTTTCGCCGATTTCTCGGACCGTATGTCCGGCATCGGCTATTACAGCGTCAGGATAGATACCCAAAAAGAAGCGTGGTGGTACGACAATGGTGATCATAGCTACGTTTCGCCGCCTCTGCTTGCGGGAAAACATTTGATTGTTGTCACGGCGTTTGACAAAGCCGGTAACAGCGCCGTTGATTCGCTTGATGTTTTGGTTGCGCCGCTTGCGGCGCCGTCCCTCCTCGATTCTTTTTCAAGCGCACAGCAGGGAGATCCGTTTATCGTGCATGGTACGACATACCCCCACACGCAGGTAACCGTATGGTTTCAGAGGAATAATGAGGAACCAAAAAGCGAAACGACCATGAGCGATGCGCGGGGGTCATTCGCCGCCGTGCTTGAGAAAAAAATAACAGAGGGCGTATATGCCGTATGGGCACAAGCGCTTGATGCGCGCGGCGCTACCAGTGAAAACTCGGAAAAAGTGACCGTGCTTGTGCGCGCACCGGCATTCATACGAATCGGCTCTGCCATCACCAATATTCTTTCTGTCATTATTCCGCTTATCGCGCTTATTGCGTTGCTTGTGTTCATGACTCTGTTCATCCGGCACCGATATGCTCTTTTTAAAGCAAAAATACGCAAAGAAGCGCTTGAAGCGGAAGAAACGCTCCACACGGCGATCATTACGCTCCGCAACGACATTGCGCACAACCTCAAGCTTCTTCAATCGGCGCAGTCGGCTCGTGAATTGACGGAGGAAGAGCGCGGCATGGCGCACCGTTTGAAAGAAAGCCTTGACCATGCGGAGCGGGTGATCCGCAAAGAGATCAGAGATATCGAGCGGGAGGCGGATAGATGATCTTTCGGTTTTTCATCAACTTCCCAGTTGAGCGAATAAAGCATTGATATCAGAGAAAGTCACTTTACCGTCGCCATTGAAATCGTATTTGCCGACATCGCTTGTAACAGGCCAATTGACCAAAAAGATGCTGATATCAGAGAAGGTGACGGCATTATCCCCGTTTATATCAGGCGAAGAGAGGTTGCTGTCGCGCACCACATAGGTAAGCTCGTTTTTTCCCCCAAGCACATTTGTGCCTTTGCCGTCATGGGCAAGCACCTGCGGATTTTCAAAAGCAAGCGTTATTTTCCCTGTTTTTCTCGGTTTAAAGAATATTTTCATCAACGGCCCTTCGCCGACAAATCCGCCTTCTGACAGGATCCCTCCCTGAAAACTGACGCCTCTTTTCTCCTCAAGAAACGTCGGTTCTTCAGCCCAGAGATTAATAATCGAATTTTTTTGTGAAACATCGAGAATATCGGCATTTTCAGAGTTGAAACGGATACTGCCCCCGACCGCGTTTACCGCCGTTCGGGCGACAAGTTTGACGGTTGTTGCAAAAGAACGGTCAACGGTAACAAACCGCGACGGCTCAGGGAGCAGTATAAGCGCTGTTTTTTCATTTGCAAAAAAATTAAAAGCATCAAGCACTATGATTAAGATGATGATCGGCGATCCAAGCAGAATTTTCCGCTTATGCTTTTTTACATGTTTTTTAAAAATTGCTTTCATGTCATGCATAGATGCTCCTATGATATCCTAAAACAAAGGTGCTCGCAAGATGTCCGGCTTGTGCTATACTGTCTATGATGTTTTCCATTGTTGTATATGCTTTTTCCGCATTCGTATGCTGGTATTCCGGACGGCATTTTTTTCGTGCGTGGCAAAAACGTCGCCAGCAAAGCCATTGGGAATTCGGCATGTTTTTTTACTGGCTCGCCGCCGGCTTATTGGCGAATGTGCTGGTCGGGGTTTCTGCTCCCGGACTTCTTGCAAGCCTCCTCCAGGAACTCAGCGACTTTCTTACCCTTATTTCTTTCGGGTTCGTATTGCGCGCCTGCATCCGCTTTCAAAATCTTTCCGTTTCGTTTGGCGTGGTGAACGCGGTCATTCTCATCTCCGTGCTCGCCCGGCTTTTTATCGGTGTCCCGCATCTTTCGAATCCCGTCGTGCAAGGCGGGCTCATTTATACCCGCTATTCTTTCCTTGTCTCTGTCGTCCAGGGCGCGCTTATCATCGTGTTCACGCTTCTTGTCGCCGTCACGCTGCTTTCCAACCTTAAGAACCTCCAGCAGAAAAAAAGATCCGTGCTATTGTTAGGCCTTGCTTTTATTCTGGGAGGTGTCGGCGGAGCGCTCGTGGGCATGAATGATTTTGTTCCGATCCTTGCCGGCCACCTGCTGCTGTCGGCTTGTTTTATCCTGCCGTTCTTTTTGATTACGCGTGTTTCCAGCGAACCTTAACAATTAAAAAAGAAAGGGGAGGGATGAGAAAAGCGATCCTTGCTTTGTGCGCATGCGCGCTGCTTTCCGGTTGCGCCGTGGCCACCATGCTGACGAGAGGCGGCGCATTTTTTACCCTGAAATCTCATGAGCGATAGGTCAGCCAGCGCTTGTATTTTGGAAGCTCTCCTTTACGGCGCCAAGGTATGCTGTTTTTACCGCGCGCGTCACCGGGCCTTCTTTGCCCTTGTTAAAAATCACCGCGCCGATGTTTGCAATGGCATTCATCTCTGCGGCTGTGCCGGTGAAAAATGCTTCGTTATAAAGTATGTCTATAAAATTTTTCGCCACACTTGCCCGATACCATCATCTGGCGGTGTTACCTCTCCAGCTCTCTCAAAACCCAATTTGTCATGAAAGTACCACGATTCACTGTGAGAGTTAGGACTATATAAAAGAATTTCAGTAAAACCAAACTTCCGCACTTCTTCGATTAGTTTTAATTTTAGTGTTTTTCCAATGCCTCTTCTTTTGTATTTTACTGCAATGACATAAAATTCAAGAGGATTATCAGTGAGCGCATACGGTTTTAAGTAGTTGGTCAATTTTTTAAAACCAACAATTCATAAGATTTCACTGTTTTCCGTTCCTACAAAAAAACCGGAATCTTTCTTTGGAGTTTTTTTAACATATAATTGTAATTCACTCAAAAGCTCCTTAAGAAATTCTAGGTCTGTCCAATGCAAAGCAAAAATTTCTTCCACTGCTTTTTGGTCACTTCCTGAAATTCTCGTACGATCATTTATTTTACCTTTCTGATTTTCTTTTTGAGGTCGGGGATATTCTCGGTAATCGTTTTCCAGAGAATTTCTTCGTCAACGCCGAAATATTCGTGAATAATCTTGTTGTGCATGCCGGCAACGGCGCTCCATGGAATGCCAGGATGTTTTTGTTTCGCTTCTTTCGGAATGTGCCTAACCGCCTTCCCGATGACCGATAGGTTTCTTATGACGGCATCCATTGTCTTTGAATTTTTCACGAACGCGTCAAAATGCAAACCTTTGGTATAGAGCTCTATCTTTCGGATCGCGGCGGCGATGTCTTGAAGATGCAACTCAATCTCTCTTGTCATAGATACACCGTTTCTTTGAATGCTCTTTTCTTTGCGGCGGGCTTCATTGCTTTTTTAGAAACAAGATCAACTCTTTTTTTGAAAATGCGCCCCAGTTTTTTTTCCAATGTCACAAATTCAAAAAAGCCGATGGGAGCGGTGAACTCAACCAGCACATCGATATCGCTTTTTTTCTTTTCCTCTCCGCGCGCCACCGACCCGAAAATCCCCAATCGTTTTACGTGATAGTTTTTACGCAACAGAGGAATGTGCGGTTGTATTTCTGTTTGCAACTGTAACAATCTCGCCTTTTTCATAGTCGCAGTATAGCACTTGCGGCGAGCAATGTCCATGTGCAATCGGCGGTTGACTGCGGTTATCTGGGCGCAAAAAGGGACCTTACAACATTTCTGAATTTTTTGTGATTTTCACGCTTTCTTTTTATGTTGTTTTTTGATATACTGCAATCATGCATTTCAGGCAAACTCTTTTTTGGGACACAGATCCTAAAACCATAGATGCGAAAAAAAACGCCCGATACATCATTGAGCGTGTTTTAGATTTGGGCACGGATAAAGAGGTGAAATGGCTGTGGCATTTTTATGATAAAGCGCTCATTAAAAAAACGGTGGCCGCATCAAGATCGCTGCGCCCAAGAACGAAAAACCTATGGCTTCTTCTCTTAAAGAGCAAGTAACGTTTCACTTTGAAATACTGTCTCGCGCGACAAAAAAAGCGCTTGACTTTTTATCCGAACAGCCGTGGATGGGCGCATCCGGATGGTATCTGGCGGGCGGAACCGCGCTGGCTTTGCAAACAGGACACCGCAGATCGGTTGACCTTGATTTTTTTACTGCCGAAGCCAAATTTAATTCAACGAGACTGCTCGCCCGCTTTTTAAACAATGCTGATTGGAAAACCGCGGTTGACGAACCAAACACCGTGTACGGCGAGCTGTTCAAGGCAAAGGTAAGCTTTATCACTTACCCGTTTTTTGTTCCCAAACAGCGGTTCATTCGGTATGGTGCAATCAACATTCTATCCTCGCTTGATATCGCCGTCATGAAGATAATCGCCATTTCCCAGCGCGGGCGAAAAAGAGATTTTTTTGATCTGTACTGGTGCGCCAAAAACGTCGAGCCATTGGAAAAAACGATCAGGCGATTAAGGGTGCAATATCCGGCCGTTGCCCATGATTACCACCATATTTTGAAAAGTTTGGTGTATTTTGACGACGCGGAAGCCGACCCGATGCCGAACATTCATTTCAAAGCGACATGGACGGAAATCAAGAAGTTTTTCATCAAAGAAGTGCCAAGGATTACGAGCACCATAATGCAGCTGGATTGAAACTCGCCGACTCTCTAAAGAAGCGAAAAAAATGGCGAGGTGATTTTCATTGCGTAATGCGGCCATTTTTGGTATGATTGAAGCGGGTTTTAAGGCATACTCCCGCGATCGCGCGCATTTACTGATTGGCGGTTAAGAGAACAGTGATGTTATGAAATGCGAAAGTTGCTTTAAAGAAAGAGAGACCTATCAAAGGGCTCCGGCTAAAATTAGCGGGGTCCTTTTTCTTTGTGTTTCTTTACTAAGTCTTTATTTAATCTTTTCGCCTCTGCCCACGCCATATCAAAAACAGTTTTCATTACCTCGGCTAACTCTTTATTCTCAATAATAATTGAAAAACCGCCACCTTTTGGGGAAATATAAGCGATCTTGTTGTCGTATATCGCCATGTCCGCAGGAGCTTTAAATTCTTTTTCCGGTATTAAGACACTATCGTCAAATCTAGGGAAGTCCCTCATGAGTTGCAAAGCCATGTCGTCAGCGGGGTGAATGCCACGTGATTTTATCCCTTTTTTAACTCGCTGCTTAACGTATTCAGGAAGGTAATCTGGTAATAGACCGGCAAGCCTTTTAGCCGAGGAAGTTACTCGCATCAGTTTTTCTTGGCAATCCAACGAGTCTTCCAGCGAAGCTATTAACCCAGCTTTTCCTTCGTATACTCTAACCCGAGGTTTGCGGTCGATGTCTTTATGAAGCGCTTTAAGCTCAGGGACTACAGCTTCTATCCCCATTCTTATTTTTTCCTGTTTTTCTGCGGCAGCCCTTGCCGCATAGAGAAGCGTGTCCGGTGAAGCCGCGACGTACTTTCTGATCTTCTTATCGTCAGATATCCCAACCAAGCCCTTTTTTCTAAGGGACTCTAAAACCACATAAGCGGAGCTCCTATTAATTTCTGCTGTTTTAGCGGCTTCATTTGCCGTTGCTAACCCAAGCTTCAGGATAGCAAGGTAAGCCCTGGCCTCCTTATCTAGCAATCCAAAGTCAATTAGTTTTTTTAGAAGTAATTCAGCCATTTGTTAAATACTAACAACAATCATTAAAAAAATCAAGAGAACATCTAAAAAGTGTTGTTAGCACTTGACAACAAAGAATCTTTAATAGATAATTAGCTTGTAGTAGGTTGTACATTAGAAGGCGTACATTAACAATTTAACAAACAGCCTGACCTGAAAGGGGGTGAGAAATATGCGTTTCATTTCTTTGTTTTTTAGGAAGAAAGACGCTCACGTAACAGCTTTCAGTGGGCGTAGCGGTGGTTCGTCGTTGAACAGGAGCCTCGCTGGCAGTCAGTGTGCTGGTATGTGTCGTTGCCTCTGAGCGGCATGAGGAATTGTGTGTAACTTGGGGGCGAGGCATAAACCTCGCCCCCTTCTCAAAAAGGAGAACTGAAATGTTGTTCAATGGGCTTTCAAAAATATCAGCACCATTGTCCGTCAACCTTGAAGTAACGGATAAATGCAACTTGAGCTGTTCATTCTGTTTCAATGCCGCACCAGCGTATGAAGATTTAATGCAATCTTCAACGCTACATCAAGACCAAAAAAACAAGTCACTAAATCTAAAGATGGTGCGGAATGACGATTTAATGAACACAAAGAAAGAGCGGCTACTGCGCATTCTTGATGTTCTTGCAGAGGCTGGTGTGTTTCAGATACGTCTTTTCGGCGGCGAATTCACAGTCTTCAAGGCTTGGCGCGAGGTGCTTAAATATGCGCATGAAAAGAGGTTCCTAATCTCTTTTGTATCAAATGGATTTCTATTGGATGAAGAAGATGTTGAGCTCCTTTCGAAATATGGCGTTAAAGATTGCACGATATCAGTACACGGACCGGCAGAGGTTCATGATCGGATTACGCGCGTACGAGGAAGTTTCGATCGCGCAATGCGATCATTCAAGCTTCTTGAAGAGAGGGGGATAACAGTCAGCATTGCGTACACTCCGATTGTTGAGAATCTGAAACACGTCTACAATTTCGTTGAACTATTGAAAACAAAATACGAAGTGAAACACTTTTCTATCAGCAGGCTATTTAATGATAATCGTTATAAACATCTCAAGCTGTCTGATTATCATTATTTGCTGAGAGAAATTGAGAAATGCCATCTCCAGCTTGGGGTGAACATATCCCTTGCCGACTCATTTCCTCGCTGTCAGGTTCCTGTAAAGCACTGGCGATATCTTAGCTACTGCTCGCAGGGAGTCGGTTTCGCTCAAGTGGACTTTAACGGGAACCTCAAACATTGTTCGGCGACAAGTAAACCCATTGGCAATCTGCTTGAAAGCTCAGTTCAGGATCTGTGGGTCGAAAAACTGGAAGCCGCAAGAAAACTCGATCACCTTCCGAAGTCGTGTAAAATCTGCCCCATTTTTTGTGGCGGAGGATGTACTGTGTCACGCGGCGTTGATCATCAATTCGCTCCAGATGAATTCATACCATGGCCCATGGATGAAGGCTGGATCGATGCGATACTCAAGGCGGGTTTCAACCGTATTAGGAGAATAATATTCTCCATCTTCTACTCAAATCAAAAAGAATTCTCCAAGATAAGTATCCCAATCTATCCAAAAGTCGGACAGAGATACAGAATCCGTAAGGAAAGTGAAAACGTATATCTTTGCATGCTCGAGGGATCGGGAACTAAAAGCCTATCGGCATTAGGGGCGCACGTGCTAGCGCTGCTTACCGGGGAGCACACTTTAGATTCGATCATGGAGGACTGCCGAATGTCCTTTCCGCGGTGCACAAGGCAAGAAGTGGAAGACACGGTGCGTTCTTTGTTGTAAAATTAAGGGGGACCGAAACATCGGCCCCCCCTTACTTTTTGTCTATAAGCCAAACTAACGCAAACGAAAATTATGTCGCAAACACAAATTGTCTTCTCCGTAGAAAACGTGTTAGAAAGTGTAAAAATTGTCGCGGAACTATACCCAGATTTACGTTTAAACGGATTATATTACTATTTTCCATTTACAGATGAACAGCTTCATGCAAAAGAGTATGTAAAAGAACAGATAAAACATGATTCAAGGAAGATTGATATTAAGAGCGCAGCGAAAGAATTGGTTCAATTCTGGAATAACAACAAAAAACAAATACAAACAGCTCTGGATATCCTTAGGAACGAGGGCAAGATTATTCTGTCTGTTTACAAATGCAACCTGACTTTTTACGGCTCTTACGGGTATTACTACGCCCCAGATACCCTATTCTTAAATGTCAGCAAGGGGAATAGTGAATTCTGGTCAGAGACGTTTCTTCATGAGCTTCTACACCTTGTTCTGTACAATGAGATACTAAGTTTACCTTATAACGAGTCAGAAGTAATAGTTGATAAAATATTCATTCGATTATTTGGAAGCATGTTCCCGAATTATCAAAAACAGTTCTAATTTCAAAAATGGAAATATTCAATCACGGACATTTCGGCACGAAAAAAAGGGAGCATGGCTGCGTTTTGAGTTTATTATGGTAACTCTCTGTTAAAGCTGTGATTTTTATTGCGCAATGCGGCCATTTTTGGTATGATTTTGTGGTGATCCAAATGTTCAGGAAAATACTATGGCGGGCAACATGGCTGGTGTGGCGGCCGCTCTTGGAAATATTCTGCCGCTTCAAAATTGAGGGGCAGGAACACTGCCGCGGTCTTTCTGGGCCGCTCATCGTGATGGTCAACCACGCGCATTATTTTGACCCATATACTTTGAGCGCCGCGATGCCATTCAAGAACCGCATATTTCCCATTCATTTTTTAACGCACGTTTATTATATGAGAATGCCGGTTCTCGGTGCGATCATCCGCGCCTACGGAGCGATCCCGGTGGAGCCGGGGGTGGGGATAGAACGGGCTCTGGTAGAGCCGGAGAGCGTGCTGCGCCGCGGGGGCGTTGTCGGTTTTTTTCCGGAAGGGTCTTTAGGAAAAGAGGAAGGAAAGTTTCTTCCCGCAAAGCCCGGCATTGCTTGGCTTGGGACGCGAACGGGAGTGCCGATTCTGCCCGTTGCCATCCGCGGACATGCTGGCTTTACGTTCTTTCGGTTTCTTCTGCGGCGTGCACACATTGCCGTTGTGTTTGGCAAGCCGTTCACTCTGAAGGAAATTTCACCGGCGCTCTCCCCCGTCTCTACCAAACAAGAGCTTATCGAGGCCGCCGAGCTGGCAATGGTGAGGGTCAAAGAGCTTTACGCAAATAAGACGTAATACATATGTTTATAACAACCGCACTGATACTGTTTACGTTTGCAGTTTATCGGGTTCCAATCTGGCTGTGGGCCGCTTTTCTTTTTGTTACAACGGCGCTTTTCTGGCAGGAGTACGGCGTGCTCGTGTGGTTCCCGACGGTTTTGTTTGCTCTATTTTCAACCCCTCCGCTTCGGCGCCTTTTCCTCGTTCGTCCCGCGTTTAGGATGCTGAAAAAGCAGAAATCCCATGTGTCCAGCATGGAAAAACAAGCTCTCACGGCCGGGACCCCCGGCTTTGAGAAAGGGCTGTTTACCGGTCGCCCGGATTGGGAGGCATTGAGGAAGCTCCCGCCTCTTCGGCTTACGGAAGAAGAGCTGCGCTTTCTCAATGGCCCCGTGGAAGAACTGTGTAGAATGAGCGATGATTGGGACATTCGGTATAAAAAGAGAGAGATACCGGACTATTTATGGGATTTTGCAAGAGAACAAAAGCTTTTCGGCTTGCGCGTTCCAAAGGAGCGCGGAGGCTTTTCATTTTCATTCCAAGCGCAATCTCTTATCCTCGGGAAAATAGCTTCTCGCTCCATCGATGTGGCGACTATGGTTGAATTGCCGACATCACTGTGGCCGGACGAGATTGTGGAGAAATATGGCACGGAAGAGCAGAAGAAGTATTACATGCCCCGCTTCGCCGAAAGCAAAGAGATCATTTCGTTTGCCATCACCGGCATATCGAACGGCTCCGACGCCACAGCAATGCGCGACGTGGGGATCGTCGAGCACGGCGTTCACGAGGGGAAAAAAGTATTGGGTATTCGTCTTAATTGGAAGAAACGATTCATTACCTTTGCTCCTAAGGCGACGCTCTTGGTGCTCGGTTTTCAGCTTTTTGATCCCGACAACCTTCTCAAGAGGGAGAAGGACATTGGTATTACTCTTGCGCTCATTCCCGCAAATTATCCCGGCATTCGCATCGGCCGGAGGCATTTGCCGACGAACGTTGCGTTCCCCAACGGACCGATATGGGGGGAAGATGTGTTTATTCCCATTGAGTGGATCATCGGAGGTGTTGAGCGGGCAGGGCAGGGCTGGAAAATGATTATGGAGTGCCTCTTTGTCGGCCGCGCGATTGCTCTTCCTGCCATTTCCGTCGCCGCCGCAAAAGTTGCAGCACGCTATTCCGCGGCGTATGCGCGCATTCGCCGGCAGTTCGGCTCACCCATCGGAACATTTGAAGGAATAGAAGAGCCGCTCGCCCAGCTTGTCGAGACAGCGTACCTGACCGAATCTGCCCGCGCCGTGACAACCGCGATGGTGGACGCCGGCAGCCGTCCGCTTGCGGTATCGTCTCTTATGAAGTACAAGACAACCGAATACGCCAGGCAGGCGGTGAATGCGGCGATGGATATTCATGCGGGCCGTGGCGTAGTTGACGGGCCGTCAAATTACCTGATGTCCGCTTTTTTGGCGGCGCCAATCGGGGTGACGGTAGAGGGGGCAAACATTGTTACCCGTTCCATCATTACGTTTGCCCAGGGAGTCTTACAGACGCATCCATATCTGTACGAAGAGCTGGAAAGCGGTGAAGAGGCGGATGAGAAACGCGGATTGAAGCGATTTGAAGCCGCATTCCTCGGGCATATTTCGTTTTTCGTCTCGAACGTGTGCCGTGCGCTTCTCCTCAATCTCACCGGCGGCGTGTTTGGCCGCGCACCAAAGAGCGTGCCTCAAAAGGTCGCACGCTGGTATCGTATGTTATGGAAGGGGAGCTGCAACTTTGCATACCTGTCTGACGTCACAACCCTGCTTATGGGAGCGCGCCTCAAAAAGAAACAGAAACTCGGGGGGCGTCTGGCGGACGCTCTCTCCGAGCTCTTTCTCCTCTCATCCGTTTTGAAGCGTTATGAAGATGATGGGTTTCCGGAGAGCGACTATCCGATCGTAGAGCTCTGTATGCAAAACGGCCTCTATCGGTTTCAGCAAGCGCTCTCTGGCGCCATCCTCAATTTTCCCGTCTCATTCCTCCGGCCAATACTCTATATTCTTACTTTTCCCTTTGGCACCCGTAGGTCGCCTGCGCCGGATCATTTGGGACATACTGTAGTACGGTTGGTTCTTGAGCCGGGTGAAGTGCTGGACCGGCTTACCCGCTACATTTATATATCAAATGACCCTGATGACATAACCGGCCGCCTTGAAGTTGCATTTAAGAAAGCAGTGGAAACGGAAGCGGCTCAAAAGAAACTAGATCTCGCAGTACGCGCCGGCAAGGTGAAGCGAATGTATGGCGTTGATTGGGTTGGTGAAGCCGAGCGGCAGGGAATACTCACGAAGCAAGAAGCGATAGACGTTCGAGAGTTAGAAGAACTGGCAGAACGCGCTCTTTCCGTTGATCATTTTGACCCGAAGGAGATTCCAACAGGATAAAATCATATACAATGAACAAACCAGTATTTGCTTTTCTTGTTCATGCTCGATATCTACAGGATGTTTATAAGAAGTTTCCTGCTTTTAAGATTTTACCCGAGAAGACTACACTCTGGTTATTAAAAAAAATGCCCTCCGTATTTATTTCTGAAATTCGTGGGCTGAAGGATGCAAGCGGAAATGAAATAAAGGGTTATGTGGGGCGCATACCGTTAGTAACCCATCAGATGTTCGAAGACAAACAACTCGCTCTTGAGAAGATGAAGGATGCCGTAAGAGTTTTTTCTAAAAAGGGAGTTAAACTGGTTGGATTGGGCGGGCTACTTTCTTCGATGTCCCGGGGAGGTCTTGACCTTGCAGAGGTATTTAAGGATATACATTTTACTACCGGAAAAACGTATACGATAAAAACAGTCACTGATTATGTAAAAAACGTTATAAGCGAATTTGACTTTGATAAAAATGAAGTCAAAGTTGCTATAGTGGGAGCTGCTGGTTCTATTGGTTCTGGCTGTGCGGAGGTTTTAGCTGGGTGGGGGGTAAATAATTTGTTACTTGTTGATTTAGAGAGGAAGCTTGATGTTCTTATTAAAAAGGCAAATGAGATCCATGGCAGAGTTTCAAATGAAAAGATTTCTATTACAAGGAGTCACAAAATCTCTGATGTGAAATGGGCTGATATAATAATTGCGGCAACCAGCGCGCCGGAGACCGTAATAGAAGAATCAGATTTAAAACCCGGTGCTATTATTATTAATGATGCACAACCATCAGATGTATCTCCCGAGATTTATGCTCGTGATGACGTGCTGGTAATTGAGGGAGGTGTTGTAAGAACTCCCGGAGTAAGAGTGGGTTTCAACATGGGCTTAGCGGATAGAGAAGATAATTTTTGTTGTCTGGGGGAAGCTCTGATTCTCGCACACGAAAATTTGCGCTCCAAGCCAGAAGCGAGCATGCTTGATTATGGTTACCTGGAAAAATTGTCAGAGGCATCAGAAAATGCTGGTTTTAGTATCGCGAGATACCAAAACCAGTTTGGGTATATTACCAAGGAGAAAATTGATAGTATTAAGAAGATAGTGAAAGAGAATAAGGATAATGGATTTTCTTAACATAACGCTTACAGGGTGGGCAGCAATAATAGTCGCTTTATCGATGGCTATTCTTGCCGCTCTTATGTTTATTCTTGGCAAGGAACGAGCCCACTACGTCTGGGGAATTTTTTCTGTTGCGGTAGCTGTTTGGGCGTGGGCTTTTTACGCAGTTACATTAGCTGATAATCCGGAGACAGCAAAATTCTGGTGGAAAATTTCATTTGCAGGTTTGATACTGAATCCTTTCATATTTTTTCATTTCGTTTTGGAATTTATTAATGATGCGCGCATCGACCGAATCAAGTCGTTTATAATCGTTCCGCTTTATGTAGTTGCAGGGGTGTTTTTAATAATAGATCTCACCACGAATCTTATTATCGATGAAGTTACCCTCCTGTTTGATGAAATATATTACAACGCCCCACCAGGAGCACTGCACCCATATTTCATGATGATTTTTGTTGGGTTAGTATTCTACGCTCACTACCTTGTATATCGTGAGTATAGGAAACGACGTAGTGATAGGTTATTTCGGCAAAGGGTCGGCTACTTCTTTCTTGCTACGTTTATTGCTTATGTGGGCGGTAGTATGAATTTTCTCCCAGTTTACGGGATAGAGGTGCCCCCGATTACTAGTATAGCTGTCGCGGTCGGATCGGGTATTATTGCGTACGCTATTTTGCGACATCGGCTCTTTGATGCCCGCGTGGTAACTGCACAGCTTTTGACTCTGGTTCTCGCAGGACTTACCCTTTTTCGGCTTATCGTGTCTGGTTCAGCGCAGGAAATGGTACTCAACGGGGTGCTACTGATAATCACCCTCATTATTGGTATTTACCTTATTCTAAGCGTTCGAAAAGAAGTTGAGCGGAGAGAACAAGTCGAGGTTTTGGCGAAAGACTTACAAACTGCCAATGAAAAGCTGAAAGAGCTTGACGACTTAAAAACCGATTTCATTTCTATCGCATCGCATCAGTTGCGCACGCCTTTGACGGCTATCAAGGGGTATTCTTCCATGATTTTGGAAGGAACGTACGGAGAAAGTCCTTTGAAAATCAAGGGAGCGGTTGATAAGATTTTCCAGTCCGCCCAGCGGCTTATCTATATCGTGAACGACCTTTTGGACGTATCGCGCATCGAGCAGGGGAGGTTTAGCATCACGCCCGAAGAAGTGAAGGTGGCGAACGTGCTGCGCGACGTGACGGAAGAGCTGAAGCCCAATGCGGCCGCCAAAAATATCGACTTGAGTTTTGAAACGAGTACAGACGACGCGGAGATCAAGATGAGCGCGGATTTCAACAAGATACGCCAAGTGTTTACGAATTTGGTGGATAACTCCGTGAAATACACGAACACCGGGTACGTGAAGGTGATGCTTGGGTTAAAAGATGGCAACGCGCTTGTATCGGTGAAAGATTCGGGCATCGGAATTTCCCCGACAACGATGCAAAACCTCTTTCAGAAATTCAGCCGCGCCAAGGGCGTTTCCAAGCTCCACACCGACGGTTCCGGCCTCGGGCTCTATGTGGCCAGAGAGATAGTCGCCGCCCATGGCGGCAAGGTGTGGGCCGAATCGGAAGGTGTGGGCAAGGGCTCGCAGTTTTATGTCTCGCTCCCCATCAAAAATCCCAACGTAGAAGAAATCGAGCAGTTCGTGAGCGGGATGTAGGAGGCTATTGACATACACACTAGGGGTGTGTATTATAGGATTATGAAAGTAAAACAGCGAACAACTTCATATGAGCGGGTAAACATTACGCTCCCTCACGAAACGCTTCTTTTACTTGACCGCATTACCGAGAAGGGCGAACGAAGTCATCTTATCGAAAAAGCGGTGCAGCATTATGTTTCTGCTGTCGGCCAGTCTCATCTTCGGGTAAAATTGAAAGAGGGAGCGCTCGCGCGCGCTAAGCGCGATCTGGAAATCGCCCAAGGATGGTTTCATCTCGAGGATGAGATATGATCTCAAGACGAAAAGCACATTATCCCAAGCGAGGCGAGATTTGGGTTGTTAATTTCGACCCGACCATCGGTTCGGAAATACAAAAGACGCGCCCGGCCCTTATTTTACAAAATAACATCGCGAACCAGTACAGCTCCGTGACTATTGTCGCGGCCATTACCTCGCAAGCAAACGATGAAGCGTACCCAACAGAGGTATCTGTGCAGAAAGGGGAGGGCGGGCTTGAGAAAGAGTCTGCCGTACTGCTCAACCAAATTCGCACTATTGATAAACAGCGGCTTGTGCGGAAACTTGGGGCGGTCAATCAAGAAATAATGGAAAAGGTTGAGCAAGCGATTGAAATCAGCTTGGGGTTGATTGAAATATAAAATACATGCCCACGGCGGCAGTGTGCGGGCCGAATAAAACCCCAACGGGGAAGCCCTCCTGCGCAAAGCTTCGGACGGGCAAGAAATCGAGCAGTTCGTGAGCGGGATGTGAGGAGAGCAGTCTGCGCATTGCTTTCCTGTTTTGCGGATGCTAGTATAGATGATATATGAAGGCACGAACCGGTCTTTTGGAAAAAGTGAATGAGCTGGAAAAGGGACTGCAAGCATTGAAGCTTGAGATTTTATTGCGTCCTTCGGCGAAGCAAAAGCGGCAGGGCGCGACCTATAAAGATCAGGCTATTCTCAAAGAAGTGCGGAGGGTGAGAAAAACATTGTGGCATGACCGATATTCAAAAGCGGTCTAGGATTTTTCTTGACACCAGCGCGCTCCTTGCCGGGCTGAATTCTCCTCTTGGCGCCTCGGGGGTCATCATCTCTCTTTTTAAGGCGGGGAAAATTGTTGTGGTGGTATCCCCGGAAGTTATTCGCGAAGCGGAGCGGGTTGTTCTGCGCAAATTTCCTCGGTTGGAAATCCCTCTCACTGATTTCCTCGCGAGCAAGCCGATTATCACAAAGCCGATTACCGCTTTAGAACTGCAAAGAGCTTACCGTATTATCATTCTGAAGATACGCCTATTTTAGCAGGAGCATTGAAAGCAAAAGCCCATGTGTTGGCGACGCTTGATAAGAGGTTTGAACGACTTACAAAAGGGAAGGTGAAGCTTGACGTACTTTCTCCAGGAGAGTTTTTGCGCAATTTATGACCCAAGATAAGAAAATCGTTATCCGCTCAAGAGCCATTATTTTGCATGATGGCAGGTTGTTGGTTGTGAAACACCAATTTACCGAAGGTTATACCGCTCTTCCCGGCGGTCATCTGGAGTGGGGAGAAGACGTTAAAGAATGTCTGCGGAGAGAAATGGTTGAAGAACTGGGGGTTGAGCCTGAAATAGGCAGACTGTTTTACATAAGCATGTTCATTAAAGAAGGAAAGCAGTCCATCGAGTTTTTCTTTGAGGTGACGAACGGAGATAAGTTCAAAGACTGCAAACTGGTTGATGCGTCGCACGGGCACGAGCTCGATGAGATCTATTGGGTAAGTCAAAGCGATAAAATAAACATCCTCCCTCAAAGGTTGGAAGGGGATTTCAGATCGGGGAAAATGGTTTCAGATGAGGTTAGGTTTATTAATTAAAAACTGATAGTTGAATTTCAACAGCGAACCATGTTCTTATGCGATAGAATTTGGGATGGTTTGATATTCTCATGGTGCGATGGTAGGATGAAGCGGCGACATGAATATCTATCAAAAAATAACAGAGGAGCTTGAGACGAATCCGCAGGCAGATGTTTTCGATGTTGCAATGCGCTTGGGTGGTGATGATATCAAGGCGTTTTTGGCGCGCAAAAAGGCAGAAAAAGGGAGAGCTCGCCCTCCGTATGAAGAGTATGCGCTGGTGAAAGTGAAGCGGGGCGTTGAAGCGCTTGGATTGAAGCCGCAATATCCTCCTGAAGAAGCGGATGCCGACATTGCCGTGCCATTTTTCGAGATTGCCAAAGCGCGCAGAGAAAACCCGGCCGGAGCGGCGCAAGAAGGCGCAAAAAAGCTGGCGCCGCTTGGTAAAAGCGTTGCGAACGCGGGCGGCTATGTGAACATACGGCTTGATATCGTACGGCATGCGCACGACGTTTTACGGCAGGTTGGAGAGTGTGGCGACGCCTACGGCGCATCATATGACGGCGCGGGGAAAACGACGGTTATCGAATACTCTGCGCCCAATATCGCGAAGCCCATGGGCGTGGGGCATCTGCGCTCTACTATTATCGGCGAGTCGCTCAAGCGGATATATGAGTTTCAGGGATACACCGTTGTCGGCATCAATCACTTGGGCGACTTCGGCACGCAGTTCGGGAAACTGCTGGTGGCGTATTTCGCGTGGAGGGATGAACAGAAATTCAAAGAAAACCCTGTCGCAGAGATGCTTCGTTTGTACGTGAAGTTCCACGAAGAAGCGAAAAACGATGAAATGCTCCAAGACAAAGGGCGGGAGATGTTCCGGAAGCTGGAACAGGGCGACCCGGAGCTGGTGAAGATATGGCTTGAGTTTTGCGTTATCAGCGTTGCCGATTTCCAAAAGATCTATGATGCGCTGGGCATTACCATTGACCTGACGCTCGGTGAGAGTTTCTATGAGACCCTGCTTGAAGGAGCGGCCACAAAATTGCTCGATAAAAAGATCGCGGTGAAAAACGAAGACGGTTCGGTGGCAGTGAATTTTCCGGACAATCCGCCAGCTGGCGGACTGCCATCGTTTTTGCTCAAGAAAAAAGACGGGTCGTCGCTGTATGCTCTGCGCGACATCGCGGCGGCGGAGTTTCGGGTGAAAGAGTTTTCGCCGGCAAGAATCATCTATGTCGTGGGGAGCGAACAGACGCTTCACTTCCGGCAGGTATTTGCGGCGCTTGAAAGCTTGGAGTATGACAGGGAGCTTTTCCACCATGACGCGTTTGGCATGGTGTCGCTCCCCGAGGGAAAAATGTCTACGCGGGAGGGGAGAGTGATTTTTCTGGAAGACCTGCTTGCCGAAGCGGAAGTGCGGGCAAAGAAGATCATCGCAGAGAAAAATCCCGAATTATCCGCGCAAGAGCAAGATGAGCGCGCGCAGCACATCGGCGTAAGCGCGGTGATGTATAACGATCTTTCACAAAGCAGGGAGAAAAATATCACGTTCACATGGGATAAGGCATTGAGCTTGGACGGCAACAGCGCGCCGTATCTTTTGTACGGCTATGCCCGCGCAAAAAGCATTCTGGAAAAAGCGGGGGAGGAAGTTGATTTGAAAAACATCAAAGATATCATTATCGAAACGGAGCGGGAGAAAAAACTCGTCCGGCTTTTTGCGCGCTTCCCGGAAGTCGCGAAGCAGGCGTGCGCGGATGACGCGCCGCATCATATCGCGGTATATCTGAATGCGCTTGTGCAGGAATTCGGCCGTTTCTACAACGAAGATCCGGTATTGAAAGCCGAAGGCGCGGTACGTGTCTCCCGTCTCGCACTGGTGAAAGCAACGGCACAAGTTATCAAAAACGGGCTGCATCTTTTGGGGATTAAAACGCTTGAGAGGATTTAGGTTTCATCCTCCTCCTCCGTCAGCTGACGGATTCAGAAGGATTCCGCTCCACGGCGGAGCTTCACAAGTTTCTCATTTCGTGGTACGCTCGGGAGTAATGGGTTGGCGAGCTCTTTCACACATAGCAAGGCGAGACTCCTTTTCCCCCAAGAGATAAGCACAACAGGGGTGGAACCCTCTCCTTAAAAATCGGCGCATCTCGCGCAAGAAACCGTTCCGACGCCTGTGGTCGGAGCGGTTTTTCTTTTCAAAGCGGTGCGCATACGCTACACTGGAGGTAGTATATGAACATCACTACTCAAAGCGCACAGGAGACAAGAGCGGTGGCACACCTGTTTGCCAGGGAGGTATTAGCAGGATTGAAGATCGGCAAAAAAGCGACGGTTATCGCGCTTTCAGGTCTTTTAGGCGCGGGGAAAACGACATTTGCCCAGGGGTTTGCCCGGGGGCTTGGCGTCCGGGAAAAGATCCAGAGCCCGACGTTCGTGCTGGTGAAAGAGTACAAAATTCCTACCAGCTTTAAACGTTTTTACCACCTTGACTGCTATCGCCTTGAAAGCCGCAAGGAAGCCGCGACGCTCGGCCTGAAAGAAATACTCGCCGATCCGCATAATCTTGTACTGATAGAATGGGCGGAAAAAATAAAAAAAACCCTGCCTAAAAAAATAATCACGGTGCGATTGAGCGCCCGCAATGAAAAAACCCGCAACATTAGTTTTAATTGACGGCAACGCGCTGGTGCATCGGTCGTTTCACGCGCTTCCGCCGCTTTCGCAAAAGGGCGAGCCGACCAACGCCGTGTACGGATTTACGAGCGTCTTGTTGAAAGTCATCCGCGAGCTGAAGCCCGACTACGTGGTGGCGACGTTTGATCTGGCGGGGCCGACGTTCCGGCACGAGGAATTCGCCAAGTATAAAGCGCACCGTCCCAAGACGCCCGATGAGCTAGTAAGCCAGTTCCCCAAGGTGAAGGAGGTTGTGCGTGCATTTAACATCCCCATTTTTGAGAAAGCCGGATTTGAGGCGGATGACCTTATCGGAACCATCGCTCAAAAAGTGAAACATGAAAAAGTAAAAGTGAAAACCATCATCATTACGGGCGATTTGGACACGCTCCAGCTGGTGGACGATACGACCGAGGTCTGCACGCTTAAAAAAGGAATTTCCGATACGGTCATTTACGACGAAAAGGCGGTCAAAGAGCGTTTTGGCATCGCGCCGTCCCAGATGAACGATTTCAAGGGGCTGAAAGGGGACCCGTCGGACAATATTCCCGGCGTGCCGGGCATCGGGGAGAAAACGGCAAGCAGCCTGCTGGCGACCTATAATTCGCTGGAGGAGCTCTATGAAAATATCGACATCATTCCGGGGAACGTTGGGAAAAAACTGAAAGAGAACAAAGACCAGGCATTTTTTTCAAAAAGTCTGGCGACGATCAAGCTCGATGTTCCTTTGGATTTCAACCTCAAGGAAGCGAAGTTTGAAACGTATGATGCGAAAAAAGTGGGGGCGGTATTTCAAAAATTCGGATTTTTCACGCTGTTGAATCGTTTATCCGAAAGCGGTCCTCCCGCAACGCACAAGCAAAATCCGGCGGAAAAGGCAGGCGTTGTTGCGGCGTCGGGCGCCGATATCAAGGCGCTTGCCAAGGCGCGCGTGGTCGCCGTGAGCCTGGAGGGTGAGCACGTTGTCATTGCGGCCGAGGGACTGCCGGCACACGCGCTTTCTTTGAAAGAGGCGAAGCCGATTTTGGAAGACGCGACTGTTCAAAAAATCAGCTACGATTTCAAGCGCATGTTCAAAGACCTTCGCCTGCGCGGCATTGCGCTTGCGGGCATGCATTTTGACGTGCTTATTGCGGCGTATCTTTTGGCGCCGGGCGGAAGAAATTATTCGCTTGAAAAAATCGCGTTCGATGAGCTTGAAGAAAGCATTTCAGAGGGAGGCGCCGCTTCCTCTCCGACGCTCCTTCTGGCGCTTGTGCGAAAGCTCGATGAAAAATTAAAAAAAGAAGGCCTGATGAAGGTGTTTCACGACATTGAAATGCCGCTCGTCCCCGTTCTGGCCGACATGGAGCTTGCCGGCATCAAGGTTGACGGCAAGAAGCTTTCCCTGCTGTCGGCCATGCTCGCCGATAAGATACAAGCGGTCAGCGCGACTATTTATAAGCTCGCGGGCGAGGAATTCAATCTGGATTCTCCCAAGCAGATGTCTAAGATTTTATTCGAAAAGCTCGCCATCAAAAAAGACGGCAAGGATAAAAAAACCAAAGCGGGCCTTTCGAGCACCAAGGCGGGAGAGCTTGAGGGGCTCAAAGACGAGCATGAGATCGTGCGGTCTATCCTTGCCTACCGCGAATTGGCGAAGCTCAAAGGCACGTATGCCGACGCGCTTGTCCCGCTTATCGACCGCAAAACCGGCAGGATCCACACGTCATACAATCAGGCCGGTACGGCAACGGGGCGGCTCTCGTCGCTTGAACCCAACCTGCAGAACCTTCCGCAGAAAGGGGAGTTCGCGAGGCCGCTGCGGGAGTCGTTCATCGCGGAGGACGGATACGAGTTGGTGTCGTTCGACTTTTCGCAGATAGAGCTGCGCATCATCGCGTCATTGTCAAAAGACAAGAAAATGATCGCCATTTTCAAAGAAGGAGGCGATATCCATACGGCAACCGCCGCGGAAATGAACAATGTTTCTCACGAGCAGGTGACGCCCGAAATGCGCTATGCGGCCAAAGCGCTGAACTTCGGCATTTTGTACGGCATGGGGCAGAAGGGGTTTGCCGATGCGTCGGGCATCGACATGAAGCGCGCGAAAGAATTCATCGACCGGTATTTCGAGGAGTTTGCGGGGATCGCGCGCTTTATCGAGGCAACAAAGGAGAACGCCCGCACGCGCGGATTCGTCCAGACGCTGTTGGGGCGGAGGCGGTGGCTTGCCGACATCAATTCGCCCAACTGGATCATACGCAACGCGGCGGAGCGCATGGCGCAGAATATGCCGGTGCAGGGGCTCGCGGCCGACATCATGAAGATCGCCATGTTGCGCGTACGGTCTGAGTTGAAGCAAAAAGGATTTGATGCCAACGGCGCGCGCATGATCCTGCAGATCCACGACGAATTAATTTTTGAAGTGAGACATGGTATACTCAAAGAAGCGTCGCGCCTCATTCGAGAAACCATGGAGTCCGCCTATGGGCTTTCCGTTCCTGTTATTGTGCGCGTCAAAGCGGGTCCCAACCTCGGCGCCTTAGCAGCAGTCGAACTATGACAGAGTACAACAAAGAAAACTCCGATGAAAAACCGAATATACTCCATCTTCCCATCTGGCGGATTGTCGTCGTCGGATCCGTGCTGGTGGTCGGTTTTTATCTTTTCTGGCTTATCCCTGCTCTCAACGACATCAAGGAGAAAAATCTCGCGCACCAGCTTGAAATAGCGGCAAGAGCCGAGATTAAGTTGAGGGAGATCGCGCTGAATCGCCCCAAAACGCGGCTCGACGAGCTGTATGTCTTTCTGTTGCCGAAACTGAGGAACAATATCACGTTTGATACGCTGGATCAGAACAGTCTGGCGTCTTTTTTGGACGGCCGCGACGACGTGGACGAGTTTTCCATCATTGACATGGCGGGGAATGAAAAAATCCGCATTGCCCAGGGTGCGGTATTGGGCGTGTCGGAATTGAAGAATAGAACGCGAGAAAAATATTTCCAGGAGACAGTTGTCGCTGGGTTCAGTCTCGAAACGGCGGAGGAGGCCGATAAGAAGACGCGGATCGTTACCGTCATGAAAAGGTTCAATGTTGCGGGGCTGGGCAATTTTATTTTCAGGGTGAAAGTCGATATCAGCCGGCATCTTAAGGATTTTTCTTCAAATCTCAAGAAAAAAGAAAACGAGCTTGTATTTTTGGTAGACGGCAAGGGAGAGATCATTGATCACTTCGACGATGCCCAGATAGGGGATTCCGCACTCGGGTATGATTTTATACGGCAGGTCCTTGTGGCGTCCGGAAGCGGCGATGAGAGCTATCAGACCGGCGCATATGTTGATCCGGCTGGAACAAAATTCCAGGCGACGGCGCTGCTGTTCGAGCCGATTCATTTCGTCATCGTCGTTGAAGAGTTGTATAAGGATTTCTGGCGCTCATGGAATCGGTTCATGTTCCTTGCGTTTTTGAGCGTCGGTTTCTTCATCGGGCTTACGATGTTTTTGACCAATAACACCATTAAGATGTTCTATTTCTCGCGCCAGGTACTGCGGGAAAAAAATAGGACAGAATCCATCATCGCCAGCCTGGAGACGGGCATCATCGAGTATGACTCCGATTTCCGCATCACGCTGGTGAATCCGAAAGCGGAGACCATGCTGGGGTTGAAAAAAGAAGACATGATCGGCAAAACGGTAAAATCGGGCGACATGACCGCGTATCCAAAACAGAAGCCGCTGATCCAGATCTTTTATCCGGCGCTCGCCGAACGGGTGAAGAGAATTCAGAACAAAGATGGAACCCTGCACACTATAGAGATAAAGATAAGAGAAGAGCTGGATCTGCAGGTGACCACGATTCCCATCCTTGACGCCTCAAGCAACACATTCCGCTATCTGAAGGTTTTGCGCGACATATCGCGCGAAAACGCCATCGCGCATTCCAAGTCGGAATTCATCTCCGTCGCCGCGCATCAGCTGCGCACGCCGTTGTCGGCCATCAAATGGGTGTTTCGCATGCTGTTGGACGAAGATGTCGGCGCCATCAGCAAAGAACAGCGTGATTTCCTCCAGAAAGGATACGATTCCAACGAGCGCATCATCAAGCTGGTGGGAGACATGTTGGACGTCGCGAGAATAGAAGAGGGGAGGTTTGGGTTTGATTTCTATTATGTCGATCTGCCGGACCTTATTGCCAAGACGATTGAAGCGTTCAAGATAAAGGCGCAGGAAAAGAACATCAAACTCGTTTTTATAAAACCGGAAACGCTTGCTCCCATCAAGATCGATCCGGTAAAGATCGAGCTGGCGCTGCAAAATCTCATCGACAACGCGGTGAAATACACGCACTTAAACGGCACCGTGACCGTGAAAACCGAAGTCATCGGCACCCATGTGCAGGTGAGCGTTTCCGACACCGGCATCGGCATACAGGCGGACCAGAAAGACCGGCTCTTCAGGAAATTCTTCCGGGGGACCAACGCGGTGAGACTGGAAACCGAGGGAACGGGATTGGGGCTGTTCATCGTCAAGAACATTCTCCTGCGGCACGGAGGGACCATCCGGGTGGAAACGGAGGAAAACAAAGGGACCACATTCTACTTCACGCTCCCGCTTGAAGGAAAATTCATCCCCCAGGAAAACGAGCTCGTTGAATTCATTGAAGGCCTGTAGCCGCGCTTCCTTGATAATTTCGGCCATTTCTGGTATACCCAGTAATACAACTTCGACCGGCTTTACGTATACGCAAAGCCGAAGTTACGAGGTAATGAACAAAATAAGCTATCTAAAATCATTGCGATTATCGGGTGTTTGTAGTACCATTAGTCGAAGATGATATACTGGGTATAGTGTCACCACTATGAAAAAGACGGCAGTAAAAAACAAAAAGACGGCAAAACGAGCCGTGAAAAAGACCTCCGGCAAGGCAAAGGCGCCGGCGCACCCCGTGAAAGAATTCGTGACCAAGGATATGTTCGTCGCGGACGCGGTCAGCAAATATCCCGAATCTGTCGAGGTTTTTTCGAAATACGGCCTGCATTGCATCGGATGCTTCGCGTCCCAGCTTGATACGGTGGAGTCGGGCGCGAAAGTGCACGGGATCAACGTGGAGCATCTTCTCTACGACGTGAACAAGCATATCGGCAAAAAAAGCGCCGACTCCAAAGCATAATGGACGCATCTTCGGTTTATCGCATAATAGCTCAAATACCGCGGGGAGAGGTCGCTTCCTATGGGGATGTCGCTCGTGCGCTTGGCGCGGGCGTTGCTCCGCGCCTTGTCGGAACGGTGCTGGGATCCAATTATGATGCCGCGATACCGTGCCACCGCGTCGTCGCTTATGATGGAAGCATCTCCGGATACAACCGTGGCGTGCAAGAAAAAATCCGTAAGTTGAAAAAAGAAGGGGTCAAGATCAAAGGGAGGGGCCTGGGCGCGCGCGTCGTGGATTTCAAACGTTTTCGTCATTCATTTGCTTCATTAAAGAGAGGGTAGGCATATGCTCGCTATCTGGTTTTATACATTATTCAGTGTTGCGGTTGTGAGTGCGATTTCACTCGTCGGGGCGGTGACGTTGTATTTCCGCGTTGATTTTTTGCGGAAGATCCTACTGTTTTTGGTCAGTTTCAGCGCGGGCGCTCTTTTAGGCGACGTGTTTTTGCATCTGCTTCCCGAGGCGATGGAGGGAGCGCCTTCCGTTTTGGGCGTGTCTGTGCTCGTGTTGGCGGGCATCACTCTCTTTTTCGTGTTGGAGAAATTCATCCACTGGTTTCATCGGCACGAATATACGCACTGGTTCCTGCCGCCGCACGAAGATGAAAAAAAGGTGCACCCCATGGCGCTGACCAATCTGATCGGCGACGGCTTGCATAACTTTATTGACGGCATGGTAATCGCGGGCAGTTTTTTGATAAGCGTTCCGGTGGGAATCGCGACCACGCTTGCGGTCGCGTTTCACGAGATCCCGCAGGAGATAGGGAACTTCGGCGTGCTCATTCATTCCGGCTTGAGCGTTGGGCGCGCTCTGTGGCTGAACTTTCTTTCCGCCCTTACCGCTGTTGTCGGGGCAATCGTGGTGCTTCTCGCGGGTGCGCAAAGCGACGCGTTTCTCGCGTTCATCATAGCGCTCACCATCGGCGGGTTCATCTATATCGCGGGCTCCGACCTGATCCCTGAACTGCACAAGGAACAGTCGACGAAAAATGCCGTATACCAGGTTGCGCTCTTTGGGCTTGGGATCGGCATGATGGCGCTTCTCCTTTTTCTCGAATAACAAAAGCCCTTCGTCAAGAAGGGTTTTTGTATTATTTCGCTTTTGCCGCTATTTTTGAGAACGTCTGCGGATTTTCCTGCGCTATTTCAGAGAGTATCTTTCTGTTCAGCGCGATATTGTTCTTTTTCAGACCCGCGATAAGCACGCTGTAGGAAAGCCCGTTTTCCCGGGATGCGGCGTTGATCTGCGTGTTCCAGAGCGTCCGGAAGTCGCTTTTTTTCTTGCGTCGATGCGCGAACATATACGCGAACGCGTGCGATAGCGCTTCCTTCATGCGGGTTATCTTGGAATTTCTCCCGTGGCGGAACCCCTTGGTGTGCTTGCGCAGGTTGTGCTTTCTCTTATTGGCGATGACCCCTCGTTTTACTCGCGGCATAGATGTAGGTTAAAGGCGTGGTTAGTTATGCAAACGGCATGTTTTTGCGGATATTGGCGTAATCGGCTTTCGCGACGCCCGTTCCTTTGTGTTTCTTGCGTCCTTCCTGTCCGCTGTTTCTCGCGTTGAAATGGTTTTGCCCGACAGAGCGCCGCACCAGTTTTTTTGAACCGGTCACCTTGATGCGCTTGCTGTATGATTTATTGGTTTTTTGCATGCCAATGTGATTAAAATTTACGAGCTCCTGGCGATGGAAATTTTACCATCACAGTGAGCACCGAGCACATAAACGGCATTTATGTGCTTCGGTAAAGGTTTTCTCAATCCCGATGAGGATGCTCAGGGTAATAAGCAACCTCATCGGGAAGAAAGCCCTTTATCTAGACAACACAACATTGAATCCGGTCGGCAATTTTTTTAACGATTGTTCGGTTTTGTAGGGAACGGCGATCATCAGGAGGAACTTCTTGAATTTTTCCTCCGCGAAGTCTTTATTCGCCCGCTCTCTGCCTCGCAGGAACATATCCACCTTCACCTTGTGCCCACTCTCCAGAAACTCAACCAGTTTTTTGATCTTGATCATCGCGTCGTTTTCCGCGATGCCCAGGCTGATTTTGATGAGCTTCAGACCTGCCGCCTTGTGCTTCGTTTTTTGTTTTCTAAGCTGTTTCTCCTGCTGGTACTGAAATTTGCCGAAATCGATGATGCGCGCGACGGGCGGGACGGCTTTGGGGGAGATCTCCACCAGATCCAGCTTCTTCTCATACGCCATCTCAAGCGCCGTCTTGATGTCTACGATGCCGACGCTCGTGCCTGTTTCGTCGATAAGCCGCACCTGCGGGACGCGTATTTGGTTGTTCAGCCGTGGTCTTGGTAAAATCGATGTTGCGGTTAAAAATAAACGGGGTGGAGATGGCGAGAGTTGAACTCGCATCCAAAAAGTCTTTCACGCTGCATCTACAAACATAGGGTGTTCTTTTTTTGTCGCGCAGGCGCTTTGAGAACAACCAAGATGCGCATGCGTCTATCCGCTGTTGCTTAGTTTGAACGGCGCGGCGCCGTCAAACGCAGTCTGATGATATGACACCGAAAGCCCCCTATCAGACGTCAGAAGTTCCGATGGCACACGTTAAACGCGTGCGAAAGATAAAGATGGTGCAAACGCCGAAGCGAGCGCGTTCTTTACTTTTGTAAATAAGTTTGCACTTATTGTGTTTGCCGCTGTTTTACGAGGAACGACACCTCGGTTTGCGCAGTGCGAAAGATATTCTTTTTGTCAAAGCCAGGCATCCCCGTATGGAAACGTTATCCTCCTAAAGCACCCATGAACACTATGTTTTCAAGATGCGTTGCCGCTGTCTTTTAAAATCGCGTTCCTTGATGTGCTCTCTCTTTTCAAACTTCTTTCTGGACTTTGCCAGTCCGAACGAAAGTTTGATTTTATGCCTTACAGTATATAGGGAAATAGGGATAAGTGTCAAGCCGTGCTGTGAGACCTTTCCGCCAAGCTCGGCAATCTCTTTTTTCTTGAGCAAAAGCTTGCGCGTGCGGCTTTGCTCGTACCCCGCGGGCGTGTTGTTGGCTTGGTAGGGCGCGATGTCGGCGTTCACCAAAAACGCCTCGTTTCCGCGGATGATGACGAACGCCCCGCGCAAATTCACCCTTCCCGCCAGGATTGCCTTCACCTCGAACCCGAACAATGCCAAACCCGCCTGGTGGGTTTGGAGGATCTCATAGTCAAACAGCGCTTTTTTGTTGTCGGCAAGGGTGGCCATAGGCGTACGGATATATCATATCATTTTTTTGACCGCAGGGGTTATTTTGGGTAAGATATCTTTACTATGGAAGCAGACAATGCAAAAGAAAAATCAACGATAGCGCTGATGGAGGAAGAGGTTTTGGCGCGGTGGGAGAAAGAAAAGATCTTAGCAAAGGTATTGAAGGCGCGCAAGGGAGGGAAGCGCTTCATATTTTACGAAGGACCGCCGACGGCGAACGGCATGCCACACCCGGGGCACGTGATGGGGCGGTGTTTCAAGGATCTGTTTTTGCGCTACAAGACGATGCAGGGTTTTTATGTTGACCGCAGAGCCGGATGGGACACGCACGGCTTGCCGGTTGAGATCGAGATAGAAAAAAAGCTCGGGTTCACGTCCAAAGCCGACATCGAAAAATACGGCGTTGCGGAATTTAACCGTCTGTGCAAAGAGTCGGTGTGGCAATACAAAGACGAGTGGGAGAAGGTTACGCGACGCATCGGGTTCTGGCTCGACATGAGCGATCCTTACATCACGTACGAAAACGACTATATCGAAACGCTGTGGTGGATAATCAAGCGGGTCTTTGAAAAGGGACTATTAGTGGAGGATTATAAAGTGATGCCCTTTTGCGTGCGTTGCGGCACGGGGCTTTCTTCGCACGAGATAGCGCAAGGGTATAAAACCGTCAAAGATACTTCGGCGTATGTGAAATTCCCCGTGCGCATCGCCCGCCCGCCCGAAGATGAATTCGCGCGCAAGGCGAAAGAGGGCGTCGTGTTTCGCGACGGCGGGGCGAACGTCGCCGAATATTTCCTGGTGTGGACGACGACGCCGTGGACCCTGCCCGCCAACGTCGCGCTGGCCGTGAACCCCGATGTAACGTACGTGAGGGCGAAAAAGGGCGAAGAGGTCGTTATCGTGGCGCAGTCGCGCATAGCCGTGCTGGGCGAAGGATGGGAAGTGGTGGGGGAAATGAAAGGAAAAGAATTGGCCGGCATGGAGTATCGGCCGCTGTTCGATTTCGTGAAGCCGCCGCAGGGCGCACGAGCGTTTTACGTGGTGGAGGGCGATTTCGTGTCCGCGACGGACGGCTCGGGCATCGTGCATATCGCGCCCGCGTACGGGGAAGACGACATGCGCATGGCGAAGAAATACCAGATGCCGATACTGCATCCGGTCATGGAGAACGGGGAGTTCGTCGCGCAAGTGAAGTGGAAGGGGAAATTCGTGAAGAATACGGACAAAGACATCATCGCCGACTTGGAAGAAAAGAAGCTGTTGTTCAAGACGGAGCCCTACGAGCATGAATATCCTTTCTGCTGGCGGTGTGACACGCCGATCCTCTACTACGCGCGCAAAGGATGGTTCATCAGGATGTCGGAACTGAAAAAGCAGATGCAGGCAAACAACAAAAACACCAACTGGATTCCCGGGCATATAAAGGAAGGGAGGTTCGGTGAGTGGCTGAACGACGTGAAGGACTGGGCGTTCTCGCGCAACCGGTACTGGGGCACGCCGCTTCCGATATGGAAATGTCAGGCGTGCGAACACGTGGAAGTCGTGGGGAGCAAAGAGGAGCTCGGCCGGCAGAGCACCCTGCGCAACCGGTATATCATCATGCGCCACGGCGAGGCCGTTTTTAACACGAAAAACAAGCTCGACGCTTTCGGCAGTCCGCAAAATCGTTTAACGAAAAAAGGAGCGGCTGGGGCCCGGGCGTCGCTTGAACAACTCAAAAAGAAATATCCTGACATGCGCATCGATCATGTCGTCGCTTCCCCGCTTGTGCGCACGCAGGAAACGGCGCTCATCGCCGGAGATGTTTTTGGTATTGCTGAAAAAGATATAGTGACCGACGAACTCATCCGCGAGACGAACTTCGGAAAGTTCGACGGCAAAAAAGTACGCGACCTCGAAGCGTTCTTTCCTGTTTTGGAAGAGCGGTTTTTAAAATCCTCTCCGGATGGCGAAAACTTGAACGACCTCAAACGGCGGGTCACCCTGTGCATTAAAAAAATGGAAGACCGCTACGAGCAAAAAACCATTCTGGTGGTGTCGCACGAGGATCCGCTGTGGGTTTTGGAAACGGCTCTGGCGGGGCTTTCTCCGTCTGATGCCGCGGCCGCAAAAAAGGCCAAGCGCGGCAAGCCGTATATCGGCATGGGGGAGGCGCGTTTTCTTCCTTTTGCAAAATTGCCCCTGGATGACGACGGCAATCTCGACATGCACAAGCCGTATATCGACAGGATTTCGCTTGTCTGCCAAATGTGCAAAGGGGTGATGCGGCGCGTGCCGGAAGTCGCCGACGTGTGGTTTGATTCGGGTTCAATGCCGCTCGCACAGGCGCATTTTCCTTTTGCACAGGCGCATGGCGGCGGAACTGACTTGAAAAAACTGGTGAAGCAGATCGATTTTCCGGCTGATTTCATCTGCGAGGGAGTCGATCAAACAAGGGGATGGTTCTATACCATGCTTGCCGTTTCGACGCTTTTGGACCTGGGCAATCCGTATAAGAACGTCATCGCGACGGGGCATATTCTGGATAAATTCGGCAAGAAAATGTCCAAGTCGAAGAAAAATTACACCGACCCGATGGTGATGGCCGACACGTACGGCATCGACGCCCTGCGCTGGTATTTTTTCATCGTGAATCCCGTGGGCGAACCCAAGCGGTTCGACGAAAAAGACGTGCTTGTAGAGCAGCGCAAATCCGTCATGATGCTGTCGAACATCGCCCATTTCCTCGCTTCGTACGCACGGCCGTCCGAGGCGTCCGCGAAGCCGCCGCGCGCAAAGCACGTGCTGGACAGGTGGGTCCTTTCCCGTCTTGCCGAAACGATTGGGAACGCGGGGGCGTTTTTGGACGCGTACGACGCGCAAGGGGCGACGCGCGCCATCGCCTCGTTTCTCGACGACCTTTCCAATTGGTATATCCGGCGCTCGAGGGACCGGTTTTCGCATCCGGAAAACAAAGCGGATTACCGGGCGGCGCAGGCGACGCTTTCCCATGTGTTCCGGCAGTCGCTGAAGCTCGCGGCGCCTTTCATGCCATTCGTGACCGACCATATCTGGCGCCAGAGCAAGAGCAATAAAGGGAGCGTGCACCTGGAACGCTATCCTGCCGCAACGGCAAAACTCATTGATAAACCGCTCATGTATGCTATGATAAAAGCACGGGAGCTGGTGAGCATTGCGTTGCAAAAGCGGGCCCAAGCGGGCGTTAAAGTGCGCCAGCCGCTTGAAACTTTGAAAATAAAAGACGCGGACCTGGAGCCGGCGCTCGAAGCGCTCATTGCCGAGGAAGTGAACGTGAAGGAAGTCGTGGCGGATCCGGCGCTCGCAGAGCCGGTCTGGCTCGATACGACGATAACGCAGTCGCTGCGCGAAGAAGGCATCATCCGCGAGATCATCCGCCACATCCAGCAGGCGCGCAAGGATGCCGGCCTGACCCAGCGGGACGCCGTAGTCATTTCTTACGACGCATCAGAGCCGCTTGCCGGCGTCATAGAAGCGCACAAAGCGCATCTGCTCGCCCGCACCATCGCCCGCGGTGCACAGAGAAAGGAAGCGGGCGCGATCAAAAACCCGCGGGAAATCACGTTCGACGGAGAAACGATCCGGTTCGCCATCACATAAAAATCATGCATGCATTAACGGGCATCATCATCAAGAAACAGAACAAGGGAGAGCACGATCAGATCATCACCGCGTACTCGAAAGAATACGGGAAGATCGCGCTGGTGGCGCGGGGCGTGCGCAAAGGGTCCGCCAAGCTGTCCGGCCACCTTTCGCTCCTGCATCTGTCCACTATCGGATTCGTCCCGGGGCGCCAGACGAAAGTGCTGACCACCGTGTCGGAGCTTGAAAGCTTTCCCGCGATGAAAAAGAATCTTGAGAAAGCGCAAGCCGCCCTGCATATCGCGCACGTGGTGGACGCGTATACCATTGAAGAAGCGCATGACGAGGACCTTTTCCATCTGCTGTTGGGGGCGCTTGATTATCTGAACCGAAAGGAAATGAAGCGGCTCGAATTGAAGTTTTTCCTGCGCTATTTCGAATTCAAGTTTTTGAGCGTGCTCGGGTACGAGCCGGAAGACAAGACGATCGTCTATGCGCTGGGGAACGATCAGGTCATGCTTTCGGAAAAAGAGCTGGATAAGATGGCGCTTGATTTTGGCAGATATTTCCAAAATATTTACCCCGCACCGCCGGTGCGTCAAAACACGAGATAATCTATGGACAGCAGACTCGAAGAATTCGAAAAAAAACTCTATAAAAAGGAAGAAGGCGGGCCCGGTAAACAAAAAAGCTACGAAGTATACAAAGAGGCGGACAGCAAGAAGCCGAAGGTCGGATGGGAGAAAGGGGAGCGGCGCCGGGGCGCGCGCATAGGCGGCCGCGACATCACCGTTTTGGCGGGCATTTTGTTTTTTTCCGCGGCGGTCGCGTTCGGATATTACCTGTATTACTCGAGCGGCAACACGTTTGACAAGAAGAACGTGAACGTAGACATTGCCGGCCCCGAAATCATTTCCGCGGGCGATCAGGCGTCGTTTTCAGTCACGTACCGTAATAACACGAAGCTGAATCTTAAGGACGCGGAAGTCCTGTTCGTCTGGCCGGATAAGACCATTCTGGAAAACCAGGCGGCGCAAACAAGCCTGAAAGAAAAAGCGGAATTCGGGCTCATCGTCCCGCATCAGGAAAAGAACGCCATCTTCAAGGGGCGCATCTTCGGGTCTCCGGGCGAAGAGAAAGAGATCAAAGCCGTCTTCCGGTATGCTCCGGAAGGGTTCAACTCTCTTTTTGAAGAAACAAAGACAATCAAGGTGAAGATCGCGGCCGCTCCCTTGGCGCTCGCGATAAACGCGCCCGCGCAGGTGGTGTCGGGCAAAGACGTTGATATCGCGCTCGAGTACCAAAACCAATCGGACGCGTATTTTCCGAATATGGCCATTAAGATAACGTATCCGGCAGGGTTCGCTCTTGTTGCCGCCAATCCGCCGCCGACGCTCGCCAACAATGCCGTCTGGCAGCTGGGCACCGTCCGAGAGCGCTCAAGCGGCGTCATTAAATTGAAAGGGAATTTTTCGGGAGCGCAGGGAGAGCCGAAGCCGCTCTACGTCGAACTGGGATCGTCCGAGAAAGAAGATGAATTCATCGTGTACGCGACTGCCTCGAGCGCGACGACCATCGCATCCTCGGCGCTGTTCGTGTTCCAGACCGTCAACAATTCCCGCGATTTCGTGGCAAATCCCGGGACGATTTTGCAGTACAAGATACGCTATAAAAATACGACGGACACCCAGATCCCCAACGCCGTCATTCTGGCGAATATCGACAGCGCTCTGGTGGATATGAAATCGCTGAACATCCAATGGGGGGCGTTCGACTCGCGGACGAATTCGCTCATCTGGAACGGCAGATCGGTTCCCGCCCTGCAGGTGCTTGATCCCAAAGAGGAAGGCGAGGTTTCTTTTTCCTTGAACGCGAAGCCGTCCTTTCTGCCCAAGAATTTCAGCGATAAAAATCTGGCCATAGCGTCGTCCGTCAAGATAACATCGTCGCTGGGGCCGGAAAATCCGCAGGGATTGCCCATCGACGGCGAAGATCAGCTTTCCGTGAAGATCAACACGCAATTTTCTTTCAACGGACAGGCGTATTATCTGGGTGGCCCTCTTTCAAACGGCGGACCCATCCCGCCCAAAGTCGGCCAGAAAACGACCTATGCCATATCGTGGCAGCTTTCCAACACCACGAACGATGTGGACGATATCGAAGCGACCGCGGTCCTGCCGCCCGATATCGAGTGGACCGGCGCCGTGTTTCCGCAGGACGCTCCCATCACGTTCGACAAGGTGACCGGTACCGTCACGTGGAAGCCGAGCAAAGTGTTCGCGGGGACGGGCGTTCTCCTTCCCGTTGAGCGCGTTGATTTCCAGGTCTCTTTCACGCCTTCGTTCATGCATGTCGGCCAACCCGTGAACCTGGTTTCGGGGGCTTTGCTTACGGCCACCGACATGTTCACCGGCACCGTCATGGAACGGCAAGTCCCGGTCGTTACGTCCAGTCTGCTGAATACGCTCAAATCCGGCGAAGGGACGGTTACGCAGTAATAATAATCGAGCTATGGCCGAACAATCTCTCATGGATAAAATAGTATCACTGGCGAAGAGGCGGGGTTTCGTGTTTCCGGGTTCCGAGATCTATGGCGGGCTCGCCAATTCGTGGGACTACGGGCCGCTGGGCGTGGAGCTGAAAAACAACATGAAGCAAAGGTGGTGGAAGCGTTTCGTGCACGAATGGGATGACATGGCGGGGCTTGATGCCGCGCTCATCATGAACCCGAAAGTATGGGAAGCGAGCGGACACACGGCGCATTTCACTGATCCGCTGGTAGAATGCAAAAAATGCCATGCGCGTTTCCGCGCCGATCACATCGACGTTAGAGAGCCGTGCGCCAACTGCAAAGCGAAGGATTCGTTTACCGAGGCATACCAGTTCAACCTGATGCTGAAAACGTTTTTGGGCCCTGCCGAAGAAAAGGCGAACGTCGCATATTTCCGCCCCGAGACGGCGCAGGCGATGTTCGTGGATTTTAAGAATGTCCTGGACACGACGCGCAGGAAACTGCCCTTTGGCATCGCGCAAATCGGCAAGGCGTTCCGCAACGAGATAACGCCGGGCAATTTCATTTTCCGCACGAGAGAATTCGAGCAGATGGAAATTGAGTATTTTATCAAAGAAGCCGACTGGAAAGAATCCTTTGAGCTTTGGCGGAAAGAAATGTGGGGATGGATGACGGATGAGCTCGGGCTGAAAAAAGAGCATGTCCACGAGCTTGAAGTGCAGGACGGGGACCGCGCGCACTATTCCAAGCGGACGATAGACTTTGAATACGATTATCCCTTTGGCAGGAAAGAACTGTACGGCTTGGCGTATCGGGGCGATTTCGATTTGAAAAATCACTTCAAAGAGCCGCCGTATCGCGACGCGGAAACCAACGAACTCTCGTATCCCCACGTTATCGAGCCGACATGGGGCGTGGACCGTTCCGTGCTTGCGGTGCTGTGCGATGCTTATGCCGAAGAAGAGGGGAGGGTTGTCTTGAAGCTCAAGCCGCGGCTTGCCCCCTATAAAGCCGCCGTGTTTCCGTTGCTTGCCAACAAGCCCGAGCTCGTCCAAAAGGCGCGCATAGTATGCGCGGAGCTCAAAAAACATTTCATGGTCGCGTGGGATGAGCGGGGCAACATCGGCAAGCGCTACTACAGCCAAGACGAGATCGGCACGCCTTATTGCATCACTATCGACTTTGACACGCTCGAAAACGACACCGTCACCGTCCGCGACCGCGACACGCTCAAGCAGGAGCGGGTGGCCGTCGTCGATCTCGTATCGTACATCGCAGGAAAGCTCGGAGTATAGTTGCGGCTTGACAGCGCGTAGCGGTATGATACCATAAGTAAGAAAGTAGGAATTTCTAACAACCAAGCATATGGCTATCGTCAGAGTCAAAGAAAAATTTCAAATTACGGTGCCCGCTCATCTTCGTACGCAGCTTGTGTTGAAGGTGGGGGATATCCTTGAAGCTGAAGTTAAAAATGGCGTTTTGGCATTCGCTCCAAAAACGCTGATTGATCGCGAACTTGCCCGCGGCCGAGCCGACATCAAAGCCGGGCGCTTCATCGGACCTTTTTCAAGCGCGCAAAAAGTCGCAAAAGCGCTTAATCGATCTGTCCCGTCTCGAACGAAGCGCAGTCGTTAAAATGAAAATCCTTCTCGCTTCCCGCGCCGATGCTCAATAGCAAGCCCTTTCTCTTCATGTAAAGACTAAATTTATCAAACAAGGGCGCGCATTGATCGCAATTACCGATTTTACTTCGAAATTCACGGTGGCATGTACCATGTCATCGCTATTATTTCTCATCCTAAGTAGTTTCCTTTTGTTCACTCTGAAAGTGGAGAAACATCTTAAAAAAGCCATTTTGAAGCTATTGACAAAGTTTTACTCTGTAGTACATTGAAAAAGTTAAGATTTGCTCTTTAAAAGACTTACAAACGGTAAGCCCTGCAATCCCGCATGGGGCGGGAGGAGGGGTAAGCCATCATAGGGAGGATACACAATGAGAAAGCCAGTCATCATTGGCCAGTCTCACAATATCATCTCGGTGCTTGCCAATAATGTTGATTGGGGTGCGCTGGATGCAACGGTGCTTCGACAGATCATCGACAATCCTCGGGAAGCAGGAGTCCAATTCACCGCTTTTCTTAAAAATGGTGGGCGCGTTACGATTAGCAGCATTGAGAAATCCACCCCCATCCCCCTCTCGGATTTAATCAAATCCCGCTTCGACTGGGTCAACAACGCCATCACCAACGAGCGGTTCCCCGCTCCCGACCGCCTGTGGAACGACTACAGGGAGTTCTACTTCGGAGACATTTCTTCCAAAGAAGCAGTAAAACGGATGAAGGTAAAGGGCTACGAGCCCGCCAACTCCCACGAGCTCCTGGTTTGGAATGGATGGGACGGAGAGAACTTTGTGGTTGCCCTCGGTTCTGTTGCCGAGGTCCGCGGCAACCGCTGCGTGCTGTGCCTCGGCAGGTACGGGTTGGAGCGGAGCCTCAACCTCTCTCAGTGGGTCAATGGCTGGAGTGCCATCTGCCGTTTCCTTGCCGTTCGCAAGTCCTCTGGTTCTTGATCCTTAGGGAAACTGACCCCCGCCCGAACGTTCCGTTCGGGACGGGCGGGCTTGGGTCCCTGAACCCTCAATCTCGCTCCGCGTATCAAAGGTATGCGGAGCGATTCTTTTTATTGGTTGAACAATTTTCGCTTTTGGGATACAATGCTCCCATGTTTCAGAAAGAAACGCTCTCAAACGGCCTGCGGCTCGTGACTATTCCCATGCGCGACACCAAGACGGTGACGGTGCTCGCGTATGTGGGGACGGGCTCAAAATACGAAACGAAGCGCTTAAACGGCATTTCGCATTTTTTGGAGCACGCGCTTTTTAAAGGCACGGAAAAGTGGCCCAACGCGCTCGCACTGTCGGAAACCCTCGACAAAGTCGGGGCGGAGTTCAACGCGTTCACGGGCGGTGAATCGACGGCATACTATGTGAAAGCCGATTACACGCAAACCAATCTGGCGCTTGAGGTCATTGCCGACATGCTGTTTCGCGCGAAGCTCGACGAACAAGAAATAGAAAAGGAGAAGGGGGTTATCGTGGAGGAGATAAATATGTACAACGACGACCCGAAACGCAAAGTGGGGGAGCTTCTGGAAGAGCTCATGTACGGCGACCAGCCGGCGGGGTGGCCCATCACGGGCGAGAAGGAAACCGTCAAAGCATTTTCAAGGAACGATTTTATCTCATACATGGATTCCTGCTATACGCCTGAAAACATCGTGGTGTGCGTGGCGGGGAACTTTGACCAGGCGACCATCGAACAGAAAGTCGAAGGGTATTTCAAAGCGCCGACTCCGCGGGAGGGAAAGCCGAAAAAACTCGCCGTTGCCCAACAGCAGGACAAACCCGAGAGCGCGGTGCATTACAAAAAAACAGACCAGACGCATTTCGTGCTCGCGTTCCGCTCGACCGTCAACGCATTTGACGAGCGGCGTTTCGCGCAGTCGCTCCTGGCGAGCATCATGGGCGGCAATATGTCCTCGCGCCTGTTCACCGCCATCCGCGAACAGCTCGGGCTCGCGTATTACATCTATGCTGGCAGCGACACGTCGTCGGACACGGGGTATTTTTACGCGAGCGCGGGCGTGGACAACGCGCGGGTGCATGACGCGATACGAAAGACGCTTGAAGAATTCGCGAAAATACGGCACGATGGTATTACGGAGGCGGAGCTTGCCAAAGCGAAAAGCTATTTTCAGGGGAAGACCTATCTGGATTTGGAAAGCTCCGACGCGCTTGCCGGTTTTTTCGGAGGGCAGGAGATCATCAAGGGGAACGCGCTGATGCCGGAAGAGATGATGGAAAAGATCAGAAAAGTCACGCTCGAGGAAGTGAACGCGATTGCGCAGGAAACATTCGCTCCGGAGAACCTGAACTTGGCGCTCATCGGCCCGTTCGAAGACAAAGCGGAATTCGATGCATTATTAACAGAAGCTAGAAAGTAGAATCTAGCATAAAGAACTATATGAACCAATGCATTCGCATTCTATTTTCTAACTTCTAGATTCTATTTTCTATTTATGAAGCTTACTTTTTGCGGAGGCGCGGGAATGGTGACGGGCTCGTGTTACCTGCTTGAAACCGATACCACGAAAATATTGGTAGACTGCGGCATGGTGCAGGGCTCGCGGTTCGCCGAATCGCTGAACGCCGAGCCGTTCTTGTTCAACCCGAAAGACATCGACGCGGTGCTCGTAAGCCACGCGCACATCGACCACACCGGGCGCCTGCCCAAGCTCTGCAAAGAGGGATTTCGCGGCGCCATCTACGGCACGGGACCGACGCTCGACTTCGCGCACGCGCTTTTGCTCGACTCCGAGCATGTCATCCGCAACGAAGCGGAGCGGGAAGGGTTCGCGCCCATCTACGACCTCAAAGACGTGGAGATGACGTTCACGCTCACGAAGATCATTCCCTACGGCGAGACCATAACCGTTTCCGACGGCGTATCGTTCCGCATGCACGACGCGGGGCATATTCTGGGGTCGTCCATCGTGGAAGTGTTCGCCGATAACGGCAAGGGCGAAACAATCAAGATCGTGTTCTCGGGAGACCTGGGCAACTCCCCGACGCCGCTCCTGCATGACACCTATAAAGAAAAAGACGCGGATTATCTGGTGGTAGAGTCGACCTACGGGAATGTCGTGCACGAAACGACGCGCGCGCGCAAGGACATGCTTGAAGACGTCATCGAAGAGACCATCAAGGCGGGCGGCGTGCTGATGATCCCCGTGTTCTCGACCGAGCGCACGCAGGAGCTTTTGTACGAATTCAACGAACTGGTGGAGCACGGAAGGATTCCCACGGTGCCGGTGTTCGTGGATTCGCCGCTTGCCATCAAGATCACCGAGATCTTCAAGAAGTACCCGGAGTTCTACAACCGCGAGGCGGCGCGGCTGCGGAGGTCGGGCGACGAGATCTTTAATTTCCCCGGGCTGAAGTTCACGCCGACCATCGACGATTCCCGGAGCATCAATGCGGTCCGTCCGCCCAAGATCGTCATGGCGGGGTCGGGCATGTCGCACGGGGGCAGGATCATGTATCATGAGAAGCTGTATTTGCCCGATCCCGCGAGCACCCTGCTCATCATCGGCTATCAGGTGAAGGGGTCGCTGGGCAGGCGGCTGCTTGACGGGGAGAAAACCGTGCGGATTTTCGGCGCGGAAGTGTCTGTACGTGCAAAAATCGTGAAAATATCCGGTTATTCGGCGCACGCCGACCAGCAAAAACTCTTGGACTGGGTCGACCCGATGCGCCTGACGCTCAAAAAAATATTTGTGACCCACGGGGAAGAAGATGCCGCCGGCACGTTCGCCCAGCTCTTAAAGGACCGGTTCGCCCTTGAGGCGGTTGCCGTCAGGGTCGGCGATGCGTTTGAGCTGGAGTAAAAATATGATATGATATGCAGCATATGGAAAAAATAGCATCGTCCCTGAAATACAAAATTTGCGTGTCGGGCGCGGCGGAGTCGGCGCACTGCTCCGAGAATGCTTTTGCGCTTGCCGAAGAAGTGGGGCGCGAGATCGTGCGCCAGAACGCGGTGCTGGTGACGGGCGCCACGTCCGGCATCCCGTACTGGGCGGCGAAGGGCGCGAAAGAAGAGGGCGGGATCTCCGTCGGTATTTCCCCGGCCGCTTCCGAGGTGGCGCACATCAAGACGTACAAGCTTCCGACGGATTACTTCGATCTCATCATGTACACGGGCTTCGACTATTCGGGGAGGAATCTGCTCTTGGTGCGCTCCACCGACGCGGTCATCACCATTTGCGGAAGGATGGGAACGCTGAACGAATTCACTATAGCATTCGAAGACCATAAGCCGCAGGGGGTCCTTGTCGGTTCGGGCGGCACGGCGGACAGCATCAAGGAGATCATCGAGAAAATGCACCGTGGCAACGGGAAGATCGTCTACGAGAGCGACCCTAAAAAACTGGTGGCTGAAGTCATCAAGATAGTCGAAAAGGAAAAAGAAGCGAAAGACCATTTGCGCAGGGGCGGCAACGGCGAATCGCATTAGAACTTATTTCAACACTGCTTATGTATCTTTCACTCTTGCTTGCGTTATTTCTCGGGTTTCTGGTCGGCGTGGAGCGGGAGTTCGTGGGGAAAGAGGCGGGCATCAAAACGTATTCGCTGGTATCATTCGGCGCCGCGCTCTTTACGGTCCTTTCGTTCGATCCGAATTTCCCCGACCCGTCGCGCATGATCTCCCAGATCATCATCGGCATCGGGTTCATCGGCGGCGGACTGATCATCTTCCACGAGAATAAGGTGCACGGGCTCACCACGGCGGCAAGCCTGTGGGCGGTCGCGGGCATCGGCATCGCGGCGGGCATGCGCTACTACGCGCTTGCTCTGTTCAGCACGGCATTGGTCATCGTCGTATTGTACGTATTGCGCAGGATCCGTCTTGAGGAAGCGATCCACAAAATCGCAGGCATCAAAGACGATTTTAAATAGGATATGCTCAAGGGAAATTTTTGGTCCGCGGTCGCGACGCTGGTGGGCACCATCATCGGCGTCGGTATCTTCGCCCTGCCCTATGTCGCGTGGCACGCCGGGTTTTTCGTCGGGGCGCTGTATCTTTTCGCGCTTTGTTTCGTTTTCATCGCCGTCCATCTCATGTTCGGGGAGATTATTTTGCGCACCGCGGCGCGGCACCGGCTTGTCGGCTATGTCGCGATGTACTGCGGCGCGCGGGCCGGGCGCGCGGTGATGGCGACGACGCTTGCCGGCGTGCTGGGGGGGATGATGGTGTATCTCATCGTCGGAGGGCAGTTCATGCACGTGTTGTTCGGCGGCTTTCTGGGCTCGCAGCCCGCGAGCATCGCGCTCTTTTGGGCCTTGTGCGCGCCGCTCGTGCTTTTGGGCCTTGGCGCGGTGAAGCGTTCGGAATTCATCATGTCTTTTTTCATCGTGGGAATGGTGCTCGCGCTTTTTTTCCTGGGCGCGCCGCGGATGCGCGCCGAATATTTTTTTACGTTCGATCTTAACAACCTGTTCCTTCCCTACGGCGTTACGCTTTTTACGCTCGCGGGCACGGCGGCGATACCGTCAGTGCGGGACATTCTCCGCGGTTCCGAAGGCGTCATGAAAAAAGCCATTGTGGCGGGCACGGCGATCGCGGCCGCGCTGTCCCTCCTGTTCGTCATCGTCGTCGTGGGCGTGAGCGGACCGGCAACGTCCGAAGACGCTCTTTCGGGACTCCAGTATTTTTTGGGGGACTGGGTCGTCGCGCTGGGCGCCTTATTCGGCCTCTTTCTTATCGCGACCTCCTACATCATTTTCGGCCTCTATCTGAAAGACACCCTGTCCTTTGACATCGGCGCGCCGCGTCTTCCGGCGCTTTTTCTGGTGACCGCTGCGCCGCTCGCGTTGACCATGCTTGAAAGCGACGGGTTCATCAAGATCATCGGCCTTCTGGGCGCAGTGATAGGCGGCATTGAAGCGCTGTTTCTCATCGCTGCCTATTTGCGCGCGCGGGAGAAGGGGGACCGAACGCCCGAATACGCGCTCGCCATTTCCCGCCCGGCCATCTTCGCGCTCGCCTTTCTTTTTGTCGCCGGTATCGCGTACGCGCTCGCGTCCGAGTGGCGTCAGTTGCTCTCTTTTTCATAAGACGGTATAATGGATTTATCACCTATGGACGAGCCAAAGAAAATGAAAATAGCGCTCATCGAGGACGAGGAAGTGCTGTCCAGCGTGCTTGAAAACAAGCTCAAAAAAGAAGGGTTTGAGGTGTTCACGGCCATGGACGGGGAAGCAGGATTGGCATTGATAACGGCAATCAGGCCTGATCTCATTTTACTGGATATTCTCATGCCGAAAATGGACGGATTCGGCGTTTTGACGCATTTAAGCCAGGATAAGGAATTGGCGAAGATTCCGGTCATCATCATTTCCAATTCCGGCCAGCCGGTGGAAATCGACAAGGCGCTCGCGTTGGGCGTCAAAGATTATCTGGTGAAAGCGGAATTCGACCCGCAAGAAGTGCTGGATAAGATCAAGAAACAGCTTCATATGCCTAGCGCACCGAGCGAAGCGGTTGCGCAAACGCCGGAGGAAAAAGCGAAGAGGATCGACGTGAAAGCGTTCCGCATCCTGCTGGTGGAGGATGATAATTTTCTGCGGGATCTGATCTATCACAAAATGACGAAAGAAGGGTTTACCGTGGAGCAGGGCCTTGACGGAGAAGACGGACTGAAAAAAGCGATCGAATCAAAACCGCATTTAATCCTGTTGGATCTTATCCTGCCTGGCATCGACGGGTTCGAGGTGCTGAAAAAGATCCGCGAGGAAGAAACCATAAAACAGGTGCCGGTGATCATTCTGTCCAATCTCGGCCAGAAAGACGACATTGAAAAAGGCATGAAGCTGGGCGCTACCGATTATCTTATCAAGGCGCACAATACGCCAGGCGAGATCATCGAAAAGGTCCGGGGGGTCCTCGCGAAATCATATCCCGGTTCCTAGAACTCATTTCAATAACATCTTTCACATGCGCCGCGCCGCCTATCTTATTGCAAGCGTATTGATTATTGGAGCGCTGGGCGGGATACTCGGCTCTTTTTTTGATTTTGGCGGGAAGAAGATAAGCATTACGCGCGATGCCGCTTCTTCGGACGCAGAGGAGCATGCATCCGGCGAGGCGGGCGACAGCGGTTCCGGCGCCGTCGTCGTCGCGCAAAACCCCCTCACGGGGGAATCGTGCGGCAACGGGGATAAAAGGCCCGTCGCGGTCATGCTTGCGGGAGACGCGGCGGCGCGCCCGCTTTCCGGCATCGCGGAGGCGGATATCGTCGTGGAAATGCCGGTGCTTCAAAACGGCATCACGCGCTACATGGCGGTTTTTCGATGTGAAGAGCCGCAAGACATCGGACCCGTCCGTTCCGCCCGGCACGATTTTCTGCCGTTCGCAAAAAGCTTTGACGCGGTCTTCGCGCATTGGGGCGGCTCCTATCTTGCGCTCGATATCTTGCGCACCAGAGCCATCGACAACATAGACGCATTGGTCAATCCTTTTGAAACGTTTTACCGCAAAGAAGGTCTTGTCGCTCCCGATAACGGGTTCGCGTCGTTTGCCAAGCTTTCTCAAACGGCCGCGGACATGGGCTACCGGGCGGACACCGCGGCAAAAAAATACGTGCATATCCGCGATGAAGCTCTGCTCTTTGGCATTCAGCATATTATGCTGGGTTACCCGTTCCCTTACAATGTCGTGTTTGATTACAACCCTCAGACGAACACGTATCTGCGCTCGCGCGGCGGGAAAAAAGAGCTGGACGGCCAGACGCAAAAACAGGTGGAAGTCAAAAATCTCATCGTCATGACCGCCTCTTCAAGACAAGTCAGCAAAGACTATAACGAGGTTGACGTCACCGGAGAGGGGAATGCCGTCGTGTACCGCAACGGACAAGCCGTGAGGGGGAAGTGGAAGCGCATCGCGGAAACGTACGCGAAAGGGCTGTCGCTTGAAGATAATAAATATTATTTTGTGGACGCGGATGGCGCCGAGATTGGCCTCGTGCCCGGAAAAATCTGGATAGCCGTCATCCAGCAAAACCAAAAAGTGGAGCAGATATTCGAATAGGCATGATAATAATCCTGCACGGGGAAAACAGCTTGTTCGCCAAGCGCAAACTTGGCGAGATAATCGCAAGCTATAAGACAAAGCACAAAAGCGGCTTGAGTTTTTTCGTATTCGACGAAGATGCCGATTTCGGAGAGGTCAAATCGGCGTGGGAAACCGTTTCCATGTTTGAAGAAAAAAAACTGCTCGTTTTCAAAGACGTTTTGGGCAACGCAAAGCAAAAAACGGCGATTACGGAATTTCTGCGCGGGCACCGCGCGAAAGAAGACAAGGACCGCGTGGCGGTGTTTTCCGAGCGGACGCCGGTGGAAATAAAAAGAGACACGGACGCGGCGTGGCTTCTCGAAGTGCCTTCGGTCGTGCAGGAATCAAAACATATCGGTCCGGCGCGCCTGCCGCTGTGGATCACGGAGGAAGCGAAGCGGTGGCATGCGGCCATCGATCCTGATGCCGCCGCATATCTTGTATCCGCGTGCGGGAACGATCTCTGGCGGCTTTCAAATGAGGTAGCCAAGCTCGCAAGCTATGGCAAGCGCATCACCAAGCGGAACGCCCAGTTGCTTGTGCGCTATGACGCGCACGCGCAGATATTCGACGCCGTCTCCGCGCTCGCGGAGAAAAGAACAGCGCTCGCGATGCGGCAGTTTTACGCGCTTCTTTCCGAAGAGGAATGGGCCGGCATGCTGGGGCTCATCATATTTCAATTCCGCAATATTCTCAGGGTGCGCATCCTGCTTGATGAAGAGGCGTCTCCGGCAGAAATAAAATCATCGCTCAAGCTCCACCCGTTCGTGCTCCAAAAGACGGCGGCGTATGCCCGACTTTATACCGGCGCCGGACTTAAAGCGTTGTACGGGTTGCTTTGTGATATGGATGTCGCGTTAAAAACAAGCAAGGCGTCTTTCGAGCCTTGCTTGGAACAGTTTGCGTTGCGAGTTTCCGGAGTGCTCGCGAAGTAGTGTGACTATTTTTTTACAACGAGTTTATTGAGTGACGTTGCGGATCTCGATTTTCTGCGCGCGACGGTATTTTTCTTCAAAATATTCTTTTTCACCGCCTGGTCGAGCGCCCGATAGAGTTTCGGCAGGAGCTTTTTCGCTTCCGCGATCTTTTTTTCGAGCGAGAGTTTTGCAAGCTGTTTGGCAAGGAGGCGGATCTTATTCATGTGCCGGACATTGTCCGTTTTTTTCCGTTTGCTTTGGCGAAGCGCCTTTTTTGCTGATGTGGTGATGGGCATGCTCTTGGTAACTTGATATAAATTTAATAACCAGTGTATCCTATCATATCGAGGCGTATCGCGCAAGAGCACCGGTCATTTTATCAAAATGACGGCAAGAGAGTCCTGATAGATGGCGCGCCAGCCATGGCGCGCCAGCCCTTCTTGTACGTCCGGCGCCGCCTCGCCGCCCAGCCATGCGTTGAATTTTTTCAAGCGAGGGCTTTGTCGCATCCTTTCCTGGACAGGCGCGGGGATATGCGTTCTCCAAAAATCGTTTTCTTTCTGCCACCGGGTATTTTTGAGGATGAGCATGGTAACGCCGTATTTCTCAAGGAGCTGTTCCTGCGCCTGTTCGCTTTTAAAAAAGCTCATGTATTCCGCCAAGATCGGCCGCCCCTCTTTGGTGACCCAATACGGCATGCGGCCGTCGATGAATATTTTTATATCAGGAACTCGCCATATAAAATAACCTCCCCAGCCATATTCGTTGAAAACAACCTGGCGCAAAAGTTCATCTTTGGTGAAACGGCTCTCTAAAAATACCGCTGCTTGCTCCGGTTGCGGCATGCCGTGATACGTTACCACCTTGTATCCGAAGCAGCCCGAAAGGAGAAGGAACGCGCCCACGGCGAAAGCGTGCAGGGCGCCGACCGTTCTTGGGGAAAACGGCTTTTGCCCGCTTGCTTTCACGATGTCGTTTTTCAGGTAGCCGACTCCCAAAGAAAGGAACGGTTGGGCGGCGATGATGAAAAAGAGCCAGTGGCGCAACGATGTCCCCGCCATCGCCAAAAATAAAAGCGCCATCGCCAGGACGGACGGCGGATAGCGCTTGAAAAAGCGGAACGTAAAGATAAGGGCGATGCCGGTCAGCAGGATGATGGATGGGTCAAAGTAGCTGTACAATGGCTGGAATTCCGCGATGTATTTCATGTTTTCCTCCGAAAGCACCGTTTGAAAGATCATCGCATGCAGTTTCCAGCCGTAGGCGTTCAGAAATGTTCCGGCGAGACTCGCGGTAAATATGGCTGCCGGAAAAACAGACGCGCGCAGGTTTAATTTCTTGTCTTCGAGCCACCGCGCGGCGGCATGTGCGCCCGCATACGCTCCGAATAAGAACAGGCCGGCGAAAAAACCCGCGTGAAGATTCGCCCACAAGAGAAAAACCGCCGGGAGCGCCCAGAGATATTTTTTTTGCCGGCCTTCTTCGAAATAGCGGCGCAACAGCTCGAAGAGGAAGAAAAAAAACGCGAACGATACGATTTGCGGCCTGACGCCGAGAAAGGGAGTGATCGAGGCCGCGCCAAGGAGCGCGAGCCACAGCATGCCGAAATTTTGCGCGCGGACGATCCAGACGAAAAACGGGAGAAATGCAAGTAGGGAAGACAACACCGTCGCAAGCCACCACAGGTTATGGGCCGACAGCCACCACAACGCGGCATCGATAAGCCATTCATGATTCACCCATCGGGTGCCGGGCATGGTGTGGCTGTAGCGGTCGGGGGAAGGGAGGGATCCGGTTTGGGCGACTTCCTGCCCGACTTTCAAATGCCAACCCATGTCGGGGTCGGCGTTTTTGGCGTTGATGACGAGAAAACCAAAGAGGATGGCAGCGGCGAGGATGATTTTTACGGCAAGCACAAGCGTCGTTCTTTGCATAAGGGGGATAGTAGCCCCATTGTATCCGAAAAGCAAAAAATTTTGAAGTGGCGAAGGCTCTTTCACAATTTCCATTTTTTGGCTATACTGTCCGTATGGCGACCCCGCACACTTTCCGAATGGGCGCATATGTTCCCGAAAGAATTGCCCACGGCATCGCCTGCGGCTCACGTTTGTGAAACCAATGATTTCATGAAAGAATGTAAGCGGGGTGCTCATACTTGTAGTGAAATTTCCTTCGCTACGAGATGAGCTCGTAAATTTCAACAAGTATGGCAAAGTATATCTTCATCACGGGCGGGGTATGTTCGGGCCTTGGGAAAGGCATCACGGGAGCGTCCATCGGGATGCTCCTTAAAGCATCCGGATACAAAGTGGTCATCCAAAAGCTCGACCCGTATCTGAACGTAGACCCGGGAACGATGAACCCCTATCAGCACGGCGAGGTGTTTGTCACGTACGACGGCGCCGAGACCGATCTCGATCTAGGGCACTATGAGCGGTTCATCGACGAGGAGTTTCCCGCGCTTTCAAGCACATCCACGGGGCAGATCTACAAGACGGTTCTGGACAAGGAACGCGAGGGGGCATATCTGGGCAAGACCATTCAGATCATTCCGCACATCACCAACGCGATCAAAGATTCCATCCGTGCCTGCGCGAAGCAGTCGGGCGCGGACATCATGCTTGTGGAAATAGGCGGCACGGTCGGAGATATCGAAGCGGAGCCGTACCTGGAGGCGGCACGCCAGCTCCACAATGAAGAAGGGCACCATAATGTTATGTTCATCCACCTCGTGCTTCTGCCGTATCTGAAAAGCTCGGGCGAGGTGAAAACCAAGCCGGCGCAGGCGTCCGTGCGCGAACTGCGGCGCATCGGCATCAACGCCGACATCATCATGTGCCGCTACGACGATGTCATCGAACAGGAACATCTTGAGAAAATAGCGCTTTTTTGCGACGTGGCGCAAGACGCGGTGATCCCCGCGCCCACGGTCGACTCCATCTACCAGGTGCCGCTGAACTTCAACGCGCACCACATCACGAAGCTCATCGCGCGGCATTTGAACATGGACCATCGTGAGCCGGACGTCGCCGCGTGGCAGGCGTTCGTCGAGAAGATCCATTCCGATCTGCCGAAAGTCAGTATCGCCCTGGTGGGAAAGTACAACGGGCTTAAAGATTCCTACTTGAGCGTCATGGAGGCGGTGAAGGCCGCGGGATATTTCAATGATGTCAGGGCGCATCTTATCTGGATCGATTCAGAAAAGATAGAGCAAGAAGACCCGGCGACGGGGAAGGAGTGGAGCGAGCTGAAGAAAGCCAAGGGTATCGTGGTGATGGGCGGGTTCGGCAAGCGCGGCGTGGAAGGGAAGATCACCGTCGCAAAATATGCACGCGAAAACAATATTCCGTATCTGGGGCTGTGCCTGGGCATGCAGATAGCGGCGATCGAATTCGCACGGAATGTTTTGGGGCTTGCCGATGCCAATTCCGCCGAATTTGACGAAGCGACGAAAAACCCCGTTATCTATCTTATGGAGGAGCAGAAAACCATTCACAAAAAAGGCGGCACGATGCGGCTGGGCAATTACGCCTGTGCGCTCGACAAAAATTCAAAAAGTTTCGCCGCTTACGGCACGAGAGATATTCTTGAACGGCATCGCCATCGCTACGAATTCAACAATGCGTATAAGGAACAATTTGCTCAAAAAGGCATGGCGGTTGCCGGCGTGAACCCCGAAAGCGGCCTGTGCGAGATTTTAGAGAACACCAACCATCCGTGGTTCGTGGGCGTGCAGTTCCACCCGGAATTCCTTTCGCGCCCTCTGCGCCCGCACCCGCTCTTTCGGGAGTTTATTAAAGCGGCGATGGGGTAGTTAAAGAGCAAACACAATGAGCCATCATCTTCGAGATGGAAGATTTTTTTAACGGTGGATGTGGATAATGATATTGATTTTAATAAAGAATCATGTTATTTTTAAATAAGTCCTTTTATATAAAGTTTGGGGAATAGGGGCTGAAATAATGGGGGGGCGCTATGAAGGAAGAAAAGATAATAGTAAGCCGGGAAATCGCTCAGCACGGGAAGGATCGGATGTTCCAGCGTCAGGCGGAACAAATTTCCGGTCGGTCGGCTACCATCATAGAAAGGATGGACACTCCCGACAGGGTGACCGGTGAGAATGTGACCATTCTCAAAGTGAGAATGGATGACGATGGAAGCATCCATACCATCCACTCTCGTTTCGCCCAGTACAATGCTGCAGGACCAAAGCAACCGGTGTAAACAACAATTTTAACAGCTCCATTCCCCAATAAATTTATCGGCTCCGCATTCTCTTTCTCTCGGCGCTCCCCCCAGAGTCTGTCCTTCGAGAGAGAATCGCGGAGCTTTTTTTATGCAAACTTCTTCAGTTTCTGAATAAGACGCTTCAGCCGTTCCGCTTCCGCAAAATCAAGCGCGCGCGCCGCTTGCTTCATTTCTTTCGTATAGTCGGCAATCAGTTTTTTTACGTTCTTTGTTTCCGCCAAAAGGCCCATTGGAACGTCCTCGAATGCGTCCGCTTCCCCGGGTTTTTTTGTTTTCTCCCGTTCTTTGATCGTTTTTTGTACCTGTTGCGGCGTGATGCCGTGCTTTTTGTTGTACGCTTCCTGAATGGTACGGCGCCTGCCGGTTTCTTCCATCGCTCCTTGCATGGATTTTGTTATGACGTCCGCGTACATGATAACCTCACCGTTCACGTGCCGTGCCGCGCGCCCCATGGTCTGGATGAGCGTGGTCTTGTTGCGCAAAAATCCCTCCTTATCCGCGTCCATGATGACGACCAGCGACACTTCGGGCAAGTCGAGCCCCTCGCGCAGGAGATTGACCCCGACGATAACGTCGTACGTGCCGAGGCGCAAGCCGTGGAGCGTGTCGGTGCGGTCAAGCGTTTTCACTTCCGAATGCAGATAGTGCGCTTTCACGTTCTCTTCTTTTAAGAAATTGCTCAAGTCTTCCGCCATGCGTTTGGTCAGCACCGTTACGAGCACGCGCTGTTTTTTAGCGACTCGCTTTTTGATTTCGGCGATCACGTCCTTGATCTGCCCCGCCGTTTTTCGCACGGAAATCTTTGGATCTGTCAGGCCGGTGGGGCGCACGATCTGCTCGGCGATGTGCGGGCGGGATTTTGCGAGTTCGTACTCCGCGGGCGTTGCGGACATGAAAATGACGCGCCGCGCTTTCATTTCGTATTCGGCGAAGGTGAGCGGGCGGTTGTCGAACGCGGACGGCAGGCGGAAACCGTAACCCACCAGCGTTTCCTTTCGCGCGCGGTCGCCGTGATACATGCCTCTTATCTGGGGAATAGTCATGTGCGATTCGTCCGCCACGATCAAAAAGTTTTCTCCATAGGCATGCCTGAAGTAGTCAATGAGGGTGGAAGGCGGCGAGCCGGGCTCGCGGAATTCGATGTGGCGCGAATAATTCTCGATGCCGTGGCAGTAGCCGACGCCGGCAAGCATTTCCATGTCGTAATTAGTGCGCTGCTGGAGCCGCTGGGCTTCCACCAGTTTGTTCGCCTTCGTAAGCTCAACCAGCCGCTCATGCAGTTCGTTTTTGATGTTGGCGATGGCGAGCGGAACCGTTTTTTGCTCGGCGAGCCAGTATTTCGCGGGGAATATGCGCACCGATTGCGCAGGGACAAAGCGCGGGCTGGCGGACGACTCCGCGACGGCCAGCTCTTCGATCGTGTTCTTTTTGCCGAAGGTAACGCGGATGGTCTCGTTGCCGGTTGAAGGATAGATCTCCACGAGCTCGCCTTTGGATTTGAAAATGCCCGGCATTTTTTCCACGTTGTTGCGCTGGTATTGGAGCAGGACCAGGTGTTTCGCGAGCTCTTTGCGCGGCATCGTCTGCCCTTGTGAGATCGTCATGCTCATATTTTCGTAGTTTGCCGGCGAGCCGATGTTGTAGATGCACGAAACCGAGGCGACCACGATGCAGTCTTTGCGCGTCAGGATCGCCTGCGTCGCTTCGTGGCGCAGGCGGTCCAGTTCTTCGTTGATCTTCACGTCCTTGTCGATGTATGTGTCGGTCTGAGGGATATACGCCTCGGGCTGGTAGTAGTCGTAATAGGAGACAAAATAGTGTACGGAGTTTTCCGGGAAGAATTCCTTAAACTCTTGGTATAATTGATACGCGAGCGTCTTGTTGTGCGAGATGACGAGCGTCGGGAGTCCTGTGCGCGCAATGACATTGGCGGCGGTGAAAGTCTTGCCCGAGCCGGTAACGCCCACGAGCGTCTGAAAAGGCACGCCGTCAGCAATGCCATCGGTAAGCGTGTCAATTGCCTTGGGCTGGTCGCCCGCCGACAAAAAAAGAGATTTGAGGGTAAAGAGAGGCATGGTTTTGTTGTGTTGCGTGTTCATACTATACCTGAATAAAAAAGAAATCAAAATCTTACCAGTATGGTCAGAGACAGCCTGATTTGGTATAATGGGAGTATTAGCAATTAACATAACTTATAGTACTATGGCAAAAGGAAACAATGCGCAGAGGAAGAATGTGAAGAAGCCGAAAAAATCAAAGAAGAAGTAGCTTTCTTGAAAATCCACTCCTTTACCGGGGTGGATTTTTAGATTGAGTAAGCATAGAATGGCTTTACACAGTACATCCAACAAGCAAACATAATGCCCTCTTTTTTGTCTAGGGCGGCATAGGGAACTCTACTTTCCGTTTCCCTGCGAAACATCATCCGCGGAACCAGCCGTCCGCTCGTTCCAGCGACAAGCGGCGGCCTTGACGCTCGGCGCAAAACTCTCACTTGGACGTGGAGCATCCAAGTGAGAGACCAAGCTTTTGCGCCTGCGCGACATTCCGCGGCCGATGTTTCGCAGGGAAACGTATACAAAAGGGCGACAAAAAAGAGGGCATTATGTTTGCTTGTTGAATCTATATATGACCCAAGAACAGGCACTTTCCATTTTAAAAACCGGCGCGAATGTTTTTTTGACCGGCGCGCCCGGGTCCGGCAAGACGCATACGGTGAACGAGTATGTGGCTTTTTTGCGTTCGCGGGGCGTTGAACCTGCCATTACCGCGTCAACGGGCATCGCGGCGACTCACATCGGCGGCATGACGATCCACTCGTGGAGCGGCATCGGCATCAAGACGAAGCTGGACAAAGACGATCTGAAGGGCATCGCGACCAGCGACTACATCGCAAAGCGCGTTGCGCGCGCGAAAGTCCTTGTCATAGACGAAGTTTCCATGCTTGCTCCTGAAATGCTTTCCATGGTGGACGCCGTGTGCCGAGAAATCAAGAAAAGCACGGAACCGTTCGGAGGCATTCAGGTTGTTTTGGTCGGCGATTTTTTCCAACTGCCGCCTATTGTAAAAAGAGAGGTGGAAGACGGTTCGCAGGGCTCGCTTATAGAAGAACCGGCGGGCCGTTTCGCGTACGACTCTTTGGCGTGGGCGAAAGCGAATCCGGTCGTGTGCTATCTGACCGAACAGCATCGGCAGGACGACAGTATTTTTCTCGGGTTGCTTTTTGCGATTCGGAGCAACACATTCGGCGGTGAGCATCTTGTCCATCTTGAAACGAGAAAAATAGAGCTTCACGCGGCGCCAGAAAATACGCCAAAACTCTTTTCGCATAACGTCGACGTGGACCGCGTGAACGGCGAAATGCTTGCGACGCTTCCGGGCAAAGCGCACGCGTTCGCCATGTCTTCACAGGGTCCATATGCGCTTTCCTCGGCGCTCCAAAGAGGGTGTCTTTCTCCCGAGGAGCTCTCGCTCAAAGTCGGCGCGGCGGTGATGTTTACCAAGAACAATCCCAAAGAAGGATTTGCCAACGGCACGCTCGGCACGGTGGAGGGGTTTGACGAGCTCGATGATTTCCCGGTCATCAAAACGCGGAACGGCAGAAGGATCACGGTTGAGCCGATGGATTGGACGGTGGAAGAGAACGGCAAAGTCCGCGCGCGCATCGCGCAGGTGCCGCTTCGTCTCGCGTGGGCCATCACGGTGCACAAAAGCCAGGGCATGAGCTTGGACGCGGCGGTGATGGATTTGGGTGCGGTGTTTGAATTCGGGCAGGGATATGTGGCGCTTTCCCGGGTGCGGCGGCTTTCCGGTTTGTATCTTTTGGGCTGGAACGAACGCGCGTTTCTGGTGCATCCGGAAGTATTGGCAAAAGATGAATCGTTTCGCGCGGCTTCAGTCGCCGCCGAAACGGCATTTTCCAAAATCCCGCCGGCGCAACTGCAAAAGAAGCAGGATGATTTTATCACCGCCTGCGGAGGCAAAAAGACCGCCAAACGAAAGACGGCGGGGGAGAAAAAAGCGGATCCGCCAGCTGGCGGAGGCGGAAGGCTTGAAACGATACGAGAAAAATATCCCAATGCCTACCGCCCGTGGAACGAGGAACAAGATAAAAAATTGAAAGAGCTTTTTGCGGAGGACGATTCCATGGCCGACCTTGCAAAAATATTCGGCAGGCAAAGAGGAGCCATCCGCTCGCGCCTGGTCAAGCTGGGGCTTACGGAGGATTAGATTTTCGGAAGTCGAACTTCTCTTTTTATCATTTGAGCAAACGGCGAATCTGCGTTATGATGGGCGCATGATATCGTATCTTGAGGGAGTCGTTGTTTTTCAGAACGAAAAATATATTTTGGTGCTGGTTAACGGCGTCGGATACAAGGTTTTTTTGTCATCCGCCACTTCCGACAGAATACAGCGCGTCGGCGACGCCGTTAAAGTCTTCACGCACTTGCATGTGCGGGAAGACGCACTTGATTTGTATGGGTTTTTGGACGCTACCGAACTTGAATTATTCGAGATGCTTCTGACCGTTTCGGGCATCGGGCCGAAAATGGCGCTGACCATCATTTCCATCGACCGGCCGAGCGTTTTGGCGGGCGCCATTTCGCGGGAAGACGCCGGTTTCCTGACGAAGATCTCGGGCATCGGCACCAAGATGGCGCACAAGATGATCCTGGAGCTGAAAGAGAAGATAAGCAGGTTGAGTTTCAAGGCGGAAGACGCCGAAGTCGCGCTTGACGGCGATGCCATCGACGCGCTGGTGGGGCTTGGCTGGAACGTGAGAGAGGCGCGCACCGCTTTGCGCGCGATATCCAAAGACATCGTGAAGACCGAGCTTCGCATCAAGGAAGCGTTGAAAACATTGGGAAAGTAAATCCGCAAAGATTAGAAAATGCATTCAAAGTGCGTGCCCCGACGTTGTTGGCGACACTTTGGAGGCATTTTCTAATCTTTGCGGAGAGCATCTATTATGGAATTTGTCGTTGACATGGTGAGCAAAGAAAAGTGGAATGCTTTTGTCGTTGCCAACAACGGCAGTTTTTTGGAGTCGTGGCGGTGGGGGGAATTTCAGGAAAAAATAGGGCACCCTGTCGTGCGTGCGGCGGTCGTGGAAGGGGAGACTGTTTTGCTGTGCGCGACCGTTATCACGCACGCGCTCCCGATGCGCAAGCATTATCTGTATGTTCCCTACGGGCCGGTGATGGCCGGAGGCATCGCACATGTGCAGGACGTGTTCGCGTTTTTTGCAGAGGGCGTGCGCGAGAAGGTGGCGAACAATAACACGCTCTTCGTGAAAGCGGAACCCGACGAGCGTTTTCCGTTCGATATGCGTCGGGCTGGGTTCATCAAGTCGGAAAAGAGCGTGCAGGCGACCGAAACGATGGTGATGGACCTTGCATTGTCTGAAGATGAATTGCTTGCGAACATGAAACAAAAAACGCGCTATAACATCAAGCTTGCGGCCCGCAAAGAAGTGCATATCGTCAGCATCGCCGACGGACATGAAGCAAAGCGGCTGTTTTTAACCATGCTTGGAGATACCGCACAACGCAACGAATTTCGGATGCATCCTCAAAAGCATTACCAAGAGCTGATGAAAATGTTTCTGGACGCCGACGTGAAGTCGCGCGAGCTCGCCGTGCGGCTCTTGTTCGCGTGCTATAAAAAAGAAGTCTTAGCCGTGGCGCTGGTCGGATTTTTCGGGCATCGGGCGACGTATCTGCACGGCGCGTCGTCTGAAAAACACAAAGAGTTCATGGCGCCGCATCTCCTGCACTGGGAGGCAATACGGGCGGCCAAGCGCATGGGATATAAAGAATATGACTGGTGGGGGATCGTGACCGAGCGGACTCCCAAAGACCAGAAAGAGAAGTGGGAAGGGTTTTCGCGGTTCAAACAGGGGTTTGCGGGGCGGGTCGTGGAATACCCGGGCGCGCACGATCTGGTGTTGCGGAGGGTGTGGTATAATGCGTATAGGATAGCGAGAAAATTTCCAATTTCTAATTAATCTAATTTCTAATCAATGACCAAATTCTAATGTCTAATGAAAAAACAGTACATTCGACATTGTATCATTGGGGTTTGATTAGAAATTGAGAATTAGATATCAGACATTGAAATCACCGTTTGCCATGAGCTTAAAATCATTTATTCGTCAACTTGCACCAGATTTTCTGATATCAGCATATCACTTATGTTTGGCATTTCTTGCGGCGCTGTGGTACTCGTTTCCCTCAGAAGGCATGGTGGTCGTGGGGGTGACGGGCACGAAAGGCAAGTCGAGCACGATTTTCATGCTTTCCAAGATTTTGGAAGAAGCCGGCATGAAGGTGGCGGTGTCGTCGTCGCTCATGTTCAAGATAAAGGAAAATGAATGGCTGAACCCGTACCACATGACGATGGCGGGCAGGTTCAAACTGCAGGAATTCCTCTACCAGGCAAAGCAGGCCGGATGCACGCACGTGCTCATCGAGACGACGTCCGAAGGCATCAAGCAGTACCGGCATAAATTCATCAACTTCGACGTGGCGATTTTTACGAACCTGACTCCCGAGCACATCGAAGCGCACGGCGGATTCGAGAATTACAAGCGCGCGAAAGGAAAACTGTTCGAGGCGCTTGCATCGGGGTCGGCTAAAAAAATCAACGGCGCACCGGTTCCCAAGATAGCGGTTTTGAATATGGACGACCCGCACGCGGAATACTTCATGCGGTTTGGCGCCGATAAAAAATACGGATTCGGGTTGAAAGGGACGTGCAAATTGCCCGCCCAAGAGCAGAACGCGTGCGTGTTCGCGTCTCTGACAAACAGTGACGCGGCGGGCATCGCTTTCACGGTCGGCCATACTGCCCTGCATCTTCCTCTCTTGGGACAGTTCAATATTTACAACGCGCTGTGCGCTGTCGTTGCGGCGCAGAGCCTGGGCGTGAATGCGGATGTTGCAAAAGAAGCGCTCAAAAAAGTCATCGAAATCCCCGGGCGGATGAAATTCGTGCAGAGCGGACAGAAATTTTCCGCCATCATCGACCTTGCGCATACGCCCTCGTCGTTTGAGGCGGTGTTCGAAACGGCGCAGGCGGTCCGCAAAGAGAAGGGAAGGATCGTCGCGGTATTTGGCGCCGCGGGCGGAGGGCGGGACAAATGGAAAAGGCCGGAACTGGGAAGCATCGCGGCGAAAAACGCCGATCACATCATTCTCACGAATGAGGACCCGTACGATGAAGCGCCGCGGGGGATTTTGGAGCAGATCAAAGGAGGTATCACAGCCGCGAACTTCAGGGGTCCCGTGGAGATTGTCGAGGACAGGACGCTGGCGATCCGCCATGCCGTCAATCTTGCCCGATGGAATGATGTTGTGCTATTTTTAGGGAAGGGGACGGAGCAGACTATGGTGCTTCGCGACGCGACGATTCCCTGGAACGAGGAAGAGGTTGTCGCGGTGGAAATAAGAAATATGCTCTATGACCGGAAATAATCAAGCCGTTAAGCATTTTTTACTGCTCTTTTTGTTTTTAGGCGTCAGCATGCTTGTCTTTTTGTATGTGGCGAAAGGAAAGATAGAAGCGGAGACGGCAACGGTCGCGGTTGTTCAACGGGAAGCCCGGCGCTCGGCGCAGTTTACCGATGACTCGCTCGTGAGGGTTTCCATCGGCGCCGCATCGGTATCCGCCGAAGTTGCGGAATCGGATGCGAAAAAGGCGCTTGGGCTGGGCAACAGGGAGAAGCTTGCAGGCGGAACCGGCATGCTGTTTGTATTTAAAGAGCCCGGCGTGTACCGCTTTTGGAACAGGAATATGCGTTTTCCCATCGATATAATCTGGATTCGCGACGGTACGGTTGTCGACCTCTGGGAGCATCTGCCCGAGTATGCGGCAGAAAAAGATTTTACGGTTACCCCAAAAGCGGCGGCGAATTTCATCCTTGAGGTGCCGGACGGATTCATCAGAGAATATGCCATGCATGTCGGCGACAAAGCGACCTATGAGCCAGAAAAAAATTAAACAAGAAAAAAGAACAACAAAAGACATGGAGCAATCACAGGGAAACTCGATAAGCAAGGGCTGGATTGCGCTCATGGTCATCGCGCTTGCACTAGGAGGCATTTATTATATGGATCGCTCCCTGTTAAAAGATGCAAAGACAAGCCAAAGTGAAAAAAATAACAGCCGGCAAAAACAAGAGGTAACAGCACAAAATATGAACGAAGAAGCGACAGCAAACCAAAATCAGCCGGTGTCCGGCGATAGCGCGGTCATCGAGACAAGCAAAGGAACCATCACGGTGAAGCTCCGCCCGGACGCGGCGCCAAAGACCGTACAAAATTTCCTCGGGCTCGTGAACAAAAAATTCTATGACGGCTTGACGTTCCATCGCGTGGAGCCCGGTTTCGTCATTCAGGGCGGCGATCCCAAGGGGGACGGCACAGGCGGTTCGGGCGTGAGCATTCCGCTTGAGATAAAGTGCAAAGACGGCACGATGACGGAAGGCGGTGTTGCGCCGTCATCATGCGAACCGCTTTTGAAGCACGCCGACGGCGCCATTGCCATGGCGCGCACGAACGATCCCAATTCCGCAACGTCGCAGTTTTATATCACCAATGGCGCGCAGGCGTTTTTGGATCGCAACTATGCGGTGTTCGGGTATGTGACGGAAGGCATGGATGTGGTGCGGACGATCCAGAAGGGTGACATCATGAAAAGCGTGCATATGAAATAATATTATGAATGAGTCATTTCTTCGTTCTCTTTCGAAAAAAATCGATGCTCTGCTGTGGGTGTTTTCCGTGCCGTTGCTTCCGGTTATCATCGCGGAATTTTTCATAGAACTTTCCGAGATAGAACAGATCTACTTTGCGGCATATTACTTCATTCTCTGGTTTGTTTTTACGTTCGAATTCGCGCTTCGGCTGTATCTCGCCCGCGACAAGGCCGAATACTTCAAAACCAACTGGCTTGACGTGTTGGTCGTGCTGACGCCGGCGTTTCGGGTGTTCAAAGTGTTCAGTTTCATTCGTTTTCCGGTGCTTTTGCTTTCAGACCGCGTGCTCAGGGGGCTTGGCGCCATTGGCATGAATTTTCTGTATTACCTCATTTTCGTGGTGGTTATCGTTCTTGTGGGGGCTGACCTTGTGCTCTTTTTTGAACAGCAGGATCCGGCGTCCCGCATTACCACGTTTCGCGAAGCGACATGGTGGGCGCTTAACTATCTTACGACAACAGGAAGCGCCGTATATGACGTGACAACAACAGGAGGAAGGGTTGTCGGTGCGGCGCTCATGACGCTTGGGTTCGCTATTTTTAGCATTCTTATCGCTTCCGTTGTTTCGTTTTTCATGAGAGAACATGCACGGACATCTCCGGATGAGAATCTGCTTAAAGACATCAAGGGCCATCTGGGGCTTGACCAAGTCATTGATCGGCTTGAGCGCATTGAAAAGAAAATCGACCGGAACAGTCATGGTTAAGGTGATCATCGTTCATTGGCATGAGATAGCGCTCAAAGGGGAGAATAAACCGTTTTTTGAAGAAGCGCTGCGCGGCAATATCGCGCGCGCTCTTTCGTTCGCAGAGCCCCGTTCGGTCGCGGTTTTTGCGGGGAGGATCGTCGTTTCGCTCGCGGAGGGAACGGATGAGGCCGCCGTCGCACGTGCGCTCAAGCAAGTTTTTGGTATCGCGAATTTTGCCATTGCCGTTTCTTTGCCGTATGAGAAAGAGGCGGCGTTTCAGGAAATCGTCGCGAATGCCAAGGAAAGAACGTTTGAAACATTTCGGGTAAGCGCGCGCAGGGCTGACAAGAATTTTCCCCTGACCTCGCAGGAGATCAATGTGAAACTTGGTGCGGCGATTCAGGCCGCAACGGGCGCGCGCGTCGACCTCGAACAGCCGGACGCGACGTTTTTTGTCGAGATCGTGCGTGACAGGATCTTTTTCTACACCAAAAAAGAAAAGGGGATCGGCGGCTTGCCGGTAGGGGTTTCTGGAAAAGTTCTGGCGCTCGTCTCTTCTGGATTCGATTCGCCGGTTGCCGCGTGGAAAATGATGCGCCGCGGGTGCGGAATCGTATTCCTGCATTTTCACAGCTACCCATCTACGTCGGCGGCCTCACGCGAGAACGTCAGGGAGATCGTAAAAATCCTTACGCGCTATCAATACCGCGCAACGCTCCTGCTGGTCCCCCTGCTTCCCATTCAGCAGGAGATTTCACGCGCAAACATAAATCCGCGCGAGCGCGTCGTGTTGTACCGGCGTTTCATGATGCGCATCGCGGAACGGATCGCGCACACAGAGGGGTGCGGCGCGCTGGCGACGGGCGATTCGCTCGGACAGGTCGCTTCACAGACGCTTGAAAACATCGGAGTCATCTCTGAAGCGGTGTCGCTTCCCATTTTCCGCCCCTTGATAGGCGAGAACAAAGAAGACATCATCAACGCCTCACGCACTATCGGCACCCACGACATTTCCGCGCAACCCTACGAAGACTGCTGCAGTTTGTTCGTGCCTGATCATCCGGAAACGCATGCAAAGCTCGAAGCGATCGAAAGGAGCGAACAAAAGCTGGATGTCGAGCGGCTGATACAAGAAGCCATCGAAAAAACGGAAAGGAAGGAGTATAAGTTATGACAAGCGAGTTCAAAAATAAGAAGGTGCTTATCATGGGCCTGGGGAGCTACCGGGACGGGAGCGGCATTTCCGCGGCGCTGTTTTTCGCGCACGCAGGGGCGGATGTGCTGGTAAATGATATTGGCCCGGCAACGGCATTCACTGCCCAGATTAAACGTCTTAAAAAATACAGAAACGTGCGGTTTCTTTTCGGCAAGCACCGCAAAACCGATTTTCAAACCGCCGACTATATCATTAAAAACCCGGCAGTGCCTAAAAACCATCCGATGCTTGGCGCTGCCCGAAAAAGCGGCGTTCCCATTCACAACGACTGGAGTATTTTTTTGTCGCTCAAAGATAATCCTGTCATAGGGGTAACGGGTACGCGCGGCAAGACAACCGTCGCAACGCTTCTGAACGAATTCCTGAAAGAGCATTATGCGACGCTTTTGTGCGGCAATATGGGTCTTTCACCGCTTGCGATTATCAACACCGTAAAGCGCGATGACGTGATCGTCGCCGAGCTTTCAAGCTGGAATCTCCAACAGCTTCCGACTATTAAAAAAAGTCCGCATATCGCGGTAGTGACCAATCTTCTCACCGATCATCTCAATAAATACAAGAATCTCAACGAATATTACAAAGACAAAGAGCGGATATTCGCGTATCAAAAGAAAGATGATTTTCTGGTGGCGAACCGGGATAATGCGGAATTGAGAAAAAGAGCGCGTACAGCGCGTTCGCGGGCGTTTTTGTTTTCGAAAAAACCGTTTTCGGGAAATGGCGCGCACATAAAAAACGGACGTATTGTATTCAGGTACGGCAAGGCCGTGATGGACGTGTGCGGCGTGAAAGATATCCGGCTTCCGGGGGAGCACAATCTTGAGAATGCGCTTGCCGCGGTGTGCGCCGCGTTCATCGCGCATGTTTCCCCAAGGCATATTAAAAAGACGCTTAAAGCATTTACCGGCGTTCCCAATCGGCTCGAACTTGTGCGTGAGGTCAGCGGTGTAACGTATTACAACGACACGACGGCGACGACGCCCGACGCGACGATCGCCGCGCTTCGTGCACTCAAAAGCAAAAACATCATTTTGCTCGCGGGCGGGACGGATAAAAAACTGAATTTCAAAGCGTGGAGCAAAGAAATAAAAAAATGGCGTCCGCGCATCATCTTTTTTTCCGGAACTGCGATGGACAAAATGCAAAAAGAATTAAAAAAATATCCCCATATTCTGGGGACGGTTTCAAGCATGAAAGAGGCGATGCGTTTGGCGAAACAGAGGGCGCGCAAAGGCGACATTGTTCTCTTATCTCCCGGAGCCGCGAGCTTCGGCATCTTCAAAAACGAGTTCGATCGGGGAACGCAGTTTGTAAAAGCAGTGAAAAAACTCTAAAGCGCTTTCACCATATAGGTGTCTTTGAGCGAATAGTCCTGCGCGCGGTAGTAGCCGCGGACGCCGGCGCCCGCGATGACAGCCATTTTTTTCGCACCGAATTCTTTTTTGGCGATGCGTTCCGCTTCCTTGAGGAGTTTTTTGCCGAGCCCCTTGTGCTGTTTTGCATGTTTGGAAGTTGAACTTCCAAACATGAGTGGAACGACCTCGCCATAGGTGTGGATTTCTCTTATCAGAGCGGTGTTCTTAAGTGCCGAAACCATGTTTGGAAGTTGAACTTCCAAACATGGAGCGGGGATGCGCAGACGCAAAAGCGCCACAAGTTTATCGTTTTTTACGTCGTCGAAAGTGAGGAATATCTCGTGGCCGTCCGATGCCTCATAGTCCATTCGTTTGAGTTTCATGTTGCGCGTTTCAGGTTTCATGTCTTTGATCTCGCGGCACCGGATGCACCGGCACGCTAACCCTTCTTTTTTCATCTCTTCCTGAATGGTTTGGCGGAGGTTGGACGCCTTTGATCCGCCTTCGATGCTCGTTGCCGGGATGTCGCGGATGACGCGCACGATGCGGCAGTATTCAGGGACGTATGATTTCGCTTTTTTTGCTATCTCGATAAGCTGTCGGTCGGTGTAGGGAGTATAGCCGCCTTTTTTCCAGATGTCATACAGCTTCGCGTCTTTCACCACCATGCACGGATAGATTTTCATCATATCGGGACGGTAAGAGGGGTTTTCAAATATCTCTTTGAACATGCTGATGTCTTTTTTTATCGTGGAGCCGGGGAGATTGGGCATCATATGGTAATTGATCTTAAAACCGTTGTCTTTGAGGAGTTTGGTCGCGCGGATGGTCGCGTCGATGTGATGCCCGCGGTTTGACGCGTCGAGCACGTCGTCGTAGACGCTCTGCACGCCGAGCTCCACGCGCGTGCATCCGTATGCGCGCATGAGCTTCACATCTTTCTCCGTCACCCAGTCGGGGCGCGTTTCAAGTGTGAGGCCGACGAGCTTGTGTTTGGCATATTTTTCATTGTACATCTGAAGCGCCTTGAGCGTTTTTTTGGTCTTGTAGCTTGTATATACCTGTGGCAGGGTTGTTGTGTCATTGAGCGCCTCGTATATTTTTTTGATGTACCACTCTTGGTAGTCTTTCGGAATGGCGGACCAGGTCCCGCCGATGACGATGACTTCTATCTTGTCCGTCGCGTGTCCCTGCGCCGCCAACGACTCAAGCCGCGTGCGCACCTGCCGGTACGGGTCGAATTGGTTGAGCACGGCGCGCATCACCGCCGGTTCGTTGGAAAGGTAGCTTTTGGGCATCCCTTTTTCGGTGGGGCAGAACGTGCATTTGCCCGGACATCCCCAGTCTTTGGTCAAGATGGTGATGGAAGCGATGCCGGAAAGCGTGCGCATCTTGCGTTTCTTGATGATGCGGTCAAGCGACGCCGTGAACGGTATTTTTCCGCTTTCAAGCAGTTTCTGGTACACTGAAAAGAGCTTGACGTTGCCGGGCAATCCATGAATGCCGAGAGCCCGCATGTGCTTGCGCTTGATCCTGTTGAAGGCGAGATCATCGAGCTTTTTCGCCCGTGACGCTTCAACGACGATTTTTTCTAACAATAAGTTCATGGACAAAGATTACGCCGATTATCTGGTGAAGAAAACCCAAGAGGATTATAACACCATTGCGGAAGATTTTGACAGGACGCGAGGACGCCTGTGGGAGGGGATGGAGCGCTTTGCGGCGGCGGTTGACGACGGCGATGCGGTTTTGGATTTCGGGTGCGGCAACGGGCGGCTTCTGGAACTTTTTGAAGGAAAGACGGTCGACTATACCGGCATCGACCAATCGCGCGCGCTGATCGAACGCGCGCGCGCCCGTCATCCGAACGTCAGATTCCTTTGCGGGGAAGGATTAAAATTGCCTTTCGAGGATGCTTCTTTTGACGCGGTGTTCGCCATCGCCGTCATGCATCATATTCCTTCCGTCGCCCGGCGCGAGGAACTGCTTGCCGAGATTCGGAGAATACTTAAACCGGGCGGGCGGCTGGTGATCACGGCGTGGAACCTCTGGCAGAGAAAATATTTCCCGTTGATGGTTAAGCATACGCTCAAAAAACTGACCGGTCAATCGAAGATGGATTACCGGGATATCCTTGTGCCGTGGCATAGCGGGTCGGGCGCCGTCATGGGCGAGCGGTATTACCACTGCTTTACCCGCGACGAGCTGTACCTGCTTGTCGAGGGAGCCGGTTTTATCGTCCGGGAAAGAGGATTTTTCGGCGGCTTGTTCTGGAACCGCAACATTTACTTGGTCGCGGTAAAAGAGTAAGATACGGATAGCCATTATCTTATGCCACCGGTCCAAAAACAAGCAATGAGCATTTCGCTGGGAACGCTTTTTAAGGCGGCATTGGTCGTATTGGGGATTTGGTTCCTGTTTCTGGTGAAAGAGGTTCTCGCCATTTTATTCCTGGCGATCATCATCGCTTCGGCGCTCGCGCCGTTGGGGGAATTTTTCGATCGGTTTTACCTGCCCAGAGCGGTAAGCGTGCTGGGCGTCTATCTGGTTCTCATCGGCGTCGTCGTCGGCGTGTTCTATCTTATCATTCCTCCGCTCATTAACGACCTTAAAGAGCTCGCGCTGGTGGTTCCCGAATATTATGAAACGGTTTCCAAGCAGATCTTTAAAACAACGCGCGGCATTTCTCCCGACTACGCCAAAAGCGCGCAGGAATTCCTTATCAATTTCGGCGACAAGATAAAAGGTTTCACGGCGGGAATCTTCGGCGCGGTGTCGGGAATCTTCGGCGGCGTGGTGGCGTTCGGCGCCATCCTCGTCATCTCATTCTATCTCGCGATCCAAAAAAAAGGCGTGGAGGAATTTTTGCGGCTGGTGACGCCGGAAGTCAATGAAGAGTACGTTTTGAATCTGTGGCGCCGCGTTGAAAAAAAGCTGAGCAAATGGCTGCAGGGCCAGCTTTTGCTTGCGTTTGTCGTCGGCATCCTGGTGTTCATCGGGCTTTCGTTCATCGGCGTGCCGTATGCCCTGCTGTTGGGCTTCATCGCCGCCATATTCGAGATACTTCCCATCGCGGGGCCGGTGCTTTCCGCGGTGGTGGGCGTTTCGGTCGCTATTCTGGTGTCGCCCGTGCTCGCGCTGTTCACGGTTCTTTTTTACATCATCCTCCAGCAGGTTGAAAACCATGTGCTGGTGCCCATCCTCATGAAACGGGCGACGGGCTTAAACCCCGTGGTGGTGATTGTCGCATTGCTGGTGGGCGCCAAGCTCGGCGGGGTGCTGGGCATGCTGATCTCCGTGCCCATCACCACCATAGCGGGAGAACTGCTGGAGGACTTCGCCAAGCAAAAATCCGCTCACAAAAAGAGCGGGGAGAGAGCGTAAAACGAAAGCACGACGGCGATGGCCTGGGTGGCAAACCCGATGGCGGGATGCGCCTTATTGTTGTCTCGAATGAGCAACCAGTGGAGCTTGTAATGAAAATTCACGTACGGCCCCAAAAATTTCCACCCAAAAAGACGATGGAGCATCCACAGGCCGTCGGGGAAGATGCCGAAAAACCCGCCTAAGGCGCAAAGAGCTTGTTGCTCAAACGGCATGGGGGCGATGAAATACCACAAGGACGCCGCCGCGATCGCGCCGTCAATAAATATCTTATAAAACTTTTTTTTGAGCGGATTGATATCGTAATCGTGGTGCGGGATCATGTCAATCACAAAATGCGAGACGACGGCAAAAAACACCAGCGCGAACGGATTTGAAATTCTTGTGGCCAACGCCGCGCCGACCAATACATGCGGAGTGATCATCATATGAGTAAAGCGTTATACATCGTAGCAACACCGATAGGAAATCTGGAAGACATCACTCTGCGAGCCATCGAAACGCTCAAAGAAGCCGATGTTATTTTGTGCGAAGACACGAGGGTGACCAAAAAACTTCTCGCGCGTTATGCTATTCAAAAACCAATCCAATCATACCACCAACACAGCAAACTTTCAAAAACCGAGCATATTCTTGGTATGCTTGAAGAAGGGAAAAGCATCGCGCTGGTGTCGGATGCCGGCACGCCGGGCATCTCCGACCCGGGCGGGATGCTGGTGGAAGCGGTCGTCGCGCGTTTTGGCGACGAAGTAAAAATCGTTCCGATTCCGGGAGCAAATGCCGCTCTTGCCGCCCTGTCCGTTTCTGGTTTTCCCGCAGACGCTTTCCGTTTTTTAGGATTTCCGCCGCACAAAAAAGGCAGGAAAACATTTTTTGAGAAACTTGCGGGAATGGAAGAGACCGCCGTATTTTACGAATCAAAGCACCGCATCGAGAAAGCGCTTGAGGAGCTTGTTAAAAATATCGGCGTCCGTCCCATCATGGTCGCCCGCGAGCTGACCAAGCAATTTGAAACGCTCTACCGTGGCACGGCCGAAGAATGTTTAGCCCGGCTTCGCGCCGACAAAATCCTCGGCGAATTCGTGATTGTTGTGCGGACAGTAGCATGATATGATGAAACACATGCCGGGGAATAAAACATTTTATATCACGACGTCCATACCGTACGTAAACGCGGCGCCGCATGTGGGGTTCGCTTTTGAACTGCTTTTGGCGGATGTTTTGGCTCGGCATCATCGTTTGTCGGGGAGTGAAGTTTTTTTCCTGACCGGCACGGACGAGCACGGCAAGAAGATACAGGAAGCGGCCGAAAAAGCGGGAAAATCACCGCAGGATTATGTGGATGGCGTCGCCAAGCAGTTTCAGGAGCTCGCCGTTGCTCTTGGCGTTTCCAACGACGATTTCATCCGCACGAGCGACCGGGCGCGGCATATTCCTGTGGCGGTAAAAGTTTGGCAGGAGCTCAAAAGCAAGGGCGATATTTACAAAGAAAAATATGAAGGGCTCTACTGCGTCGGATGCGAGGCGTTCTTGCGCGAGGTGGAGATTGAAAACGGGAAATGCCGAATCCATCAAAAAGAGGTTCAGAAAGTATACGAGGAAAATTATTTTTTCCGGTTTTCAAAGTACGCGAAAAAAGTCGAAGAGCTCATCAGAAGCGGCGAGATTGCCATTGTGCCCGCGTATCGTAAAACCGAAATGTTGAATTTGTTCTCGGAAGAGGGGACGCGGGACATCAGCGTTTCGCGGCCGCGCGAAAGCGTCGGGTGGGGGATTGCGGTGCCCAACGACGATAGCCAGATGATGCATGTGTGGGTGGACGCATTGCTCAACTATCTTTCAGGAGCCGGATATGGCAGTCCGCCAGCTGGCGGAGCTTTTGCCAAGCGGTGGCCGCCGGATGCGCAGGTTATCGGCAAAGACATTGCGCGGTTTCACGTGATGATGTGGCCGGCGATAGTGCTGTCGCTCGGGCTTGCGTTCCCTAAAACCATGCTCATCCACGGGCACATCGCCATTGAAGGAAGAAAGATGTCGAAATCGCTCGGGAACGTGGTTGATCCGTTCGAGATGATACGGATTTTTGGGAAAGAGGCGTTCCGCTATCTTTTATTGCGCGAGATTCCTTCGCTTGACGACGGCGATTTTTCGTTCGAGGGCTTCCGCCGCCGCTACGCCGCCGATCTCTCGAACGGGCTGGGCAATTTGGTATCGCGCGTCTCGACGCTGGGAGCGCAGCATGCGGCCCGCCCGAACGTACCCCGCCAGAATGACCCAGTCGGGCTGGCGTCCGGTACGGGCGAGGGGAGCTTTACCGTTTCGCATCCTTTGGGGAATACGCATAAGATCGCCTTCGGGGCATATCAGAGCGCTATTGACCGTTTTGATTTTCGTGATGCGCTTGCCGAGATATGGCGCGTTGTCGGGGACGCCGACAAGCTCGTAGATGAAAGCAGGCTGTGGAAGATGGCCGCCGGTGATCCGTCACGCGCAAAAAAAGTCTTTGAAGAGCTCGCCGGGCACATCGGAGCCGCCGCCTTGATGCTTGCGCCATTTATGCCCGAAACTTCACAAAAGGTTTTGGGAGCGCTCGGCGTTTCTGAAAATGCCGCCAAAAACGATTCTTGGGATATCTCTTTCAAGAAGCCGGAACAGCCGTTGTTCCCGAGAATAGAATCTAGTATTTAGAATCTAGAATGGAAACACGTCCACATTTATTTCTTCTATTTTCTAATTTCTAGCTTCTAGATTCTATGTTGTTCGACACGCATACCCATGTGAACCTCGGCCAGTTTGATGCCGACGCCGACGCGGTGATCAAGAGGTGTCTCGATGAAAATATCTGGATGGTGAACGTCGGGACGGATTTGGCGCATTCTGAAAAAGCGATTGTATTGGCGCATCAGTATGATAAAGGCGTATATGCGTCGGTTGGGCTTCATCCCAATGACGCGGCCATTGATATTGATTTCTCAGTATTTGAAAAACTCGCCCGCGACGAGAAGGTTGTCGGCATCGGCGAGACGGGACTCGATTATTTTCGTACGACGGAAAAAGACAAACAGGAGCTGCAGAAGGAGTCTTTTATGAAACACATCGAACTTGCGCAAGAGGTCGAAAAACCCCTCATTATCCATTGCCGTAACGCGCACGAAGATTTACTGAAATTACTAAAAGCTAACAGCTATAAGCTAAAAGCTGAACCCGGGGTGATGCATTTTTTCACCGGCACGAAAGACGACGCGCGCGCGTATCTGGAGCTCGGAATGTATATTTCGTTTTCGGGCGTCATCACCTTCGCGAAAGAATACGAAGATCTCGTGCGGTTCGTGCCGCTTGAACGCATCGTGGTGGAAACCGACGCGCCGTATGCCGCGCCCGTGCCGCACCGTGGGAAGCGCAACGAGCCGTCGTTCGTGCGCTTTACCGCGGGAAAAATAGCAGAGCTCAAGGGCGTGAGTTTTGAGGAAGTTGCGGAAGTGACAACGCGCAACGCGCGCGTGTTATTGAACGTATAATTATTTAATGCAAACAACCTTATTCCACGGGAGCGGCATGTTTCTTATTTGTGCCGTTCCCGAGGTTTGGCTAGAAGCAAAAAACAGCAAGAGCTCATTGATGATGATCCACGCGGAAAAGATAATAAGCAGGCCCGTGAGCGTCTTTTTGATGATACCGATGCCTTCGTTGCGCTGGCCGGGGCTCGCGCCCGAAATAAGTATCTTAAATCCTCCCCACGCGATGGCGAATGTGGCGATGACCGGCGCTATCGTCCACATAAGGAAGTTGATGACGGTTTGGCCTAAGGTATAGAGATGGCAGAGGGTGCATGGAGTTGTGGGTGTATCGGATGCGCCGCTTCCACCACACGGAACAAGTCCCGCAGAAAACGCAAAAAACGGCACGAATATAATGGTCAGCGCCGCTAACATAATAAAGGATTTTCTCGGCATGATTTCATTGTAGCACGCCCTTCCTTTTCTCTCCAAAATCTGCTACACTGGCACATATGCAAATCACTTGGTACGGACAATCCTGTTTTAAGCTGGCGGGCGCGGAAGCCACGATTATCATTGCTCCGTTTGACCGGTCTTTGGGGATCAATCCGCCCAAAGGGAGGGCGGATATCGTGATGCTCGCCGGCACCGCGAAAGGCGGCGCATCATTGCCCGCTGATGCGGGATTCGTCATTTCCGGTGCGGGAGAATATGAGATAAAGGGAGTTATGATAGAAGTGTTTTCGCAGGATGGCGGCCCGCCCGAACGTACCGTTCGGTACGGGCGTGGTTTTGTGTCCACGCTCAACATCGACGGCATTTCGGTATGCCATATCGGCAATGTGAAAAAAGAGGACATCGATGGCATGCTCGACAAAATAGGCGATGTTGATATCCTGCTTATTCCTGTGGGAGGGCCGTATCAAATCGGTAAAGAAACGGTGCATGCGTTAAGCGCCGAGGAGGCGGTCGCGGTTGCGGGCGAGCTCGAGCCGCGCATCATCATTCCGATGCAGTATAAGATTCCCAAGCTTTCGGTGGAGCTGACGGGCGCGGACAAATTCCTCAAAGCCATGGGCGCGGGAAACGGGGAGCCGGTCGACAAGCTTGCCGTCAAGAAAAAAGATTTGCCGCAGGAGGAGACGAACATCGTCGTGTTGTCGCCCAACCAAGCATAAATTACCATGCCCAGTAATACAACTTCCAGCGCGTTCTTCTCTTTCTTCACTTGGAGAATACCAAAGGCAAAGAGTAGCTCTATTCGTTTTAGCGCCACCGTACAACAGCAGAGAGAAGAACGCGGACATGCAGCCCAACGCCTAAGATATCCCATGAAAACAATACAAGGTCACAAATTATTTAACATACACTTCATAGCTCGTCGTCCTAAGGCGTTGGGCTCTGGAAGATGATATACTGGGGATGGAAAATTTTTTGCAAAAATTGAAGAATAAGCCGGAGCCGGTGCGGCGCAAGATATTTTTCAGCGCGATGGTCTCGTGCGCCGTCATCGTATTTTCACTGTACGTATTTTCCGTTACGCGTTCCGTGACGGTCGTCATCGACCAAGAAAAGCGCGCCGCAAAGGGAGGGCTTTTGGGAGAGTTCAGCCTGCCCAGCCTGAAAGACAGCGTAAGCGCGAACGTGAAGGATATCATGCAGAGCATGAAGAAATAGAAACTAGAAATTAGAAAGTAGAATCTAGAACTAAGGAGTCCAAACTTCTATTTTCTAGATTCTAGCTTCTAGATTCCACAACTATGCCAGAAGAAGAAAAATTACAAGCCATCGGAAATATCGAGCCGCGGGAGCTCGTGCAGGAGATGAAGGAGTCGTATCTGGACTACGCGATGTCCGTCATTGTTTCGCGCGCACTTCCGGACGTGCGGGACGGCATGAAGCCGGTGCATCGCCGCATTCTGTGGGGCATGTGGGAAGCCGGCAACGCCGCCGGGTCAAAGCTCCGCAAGTCCGCCAACACGGTGGGCGAGGTCATGGGCCGGTATCATCCGCATGGCGATTCCGCGATCTATGATTCTTTGGTGCGCATGGCGCAGGATTTTTCGCTCCGCTATCCGCTGGTGGAAGGGCAGGGCAATTTCGGTTCCATCGACGGCGACGGCGCGGCCGCCATGCGCTACACCGAAGCCCGCTTGGCGCGCATATCGGATGAAATGCTCGGCGACATCGGAAAAGACACCGTTGATTTTACCGGCAACTATGATGGTTCGCGTCAGGAGCCCAAAGTGCTTCCGGCACGGATTCCCCAGCTCCTGCTCAACGGCCAAATGGGCATTGCGGTGGGCATGGCGACCAACATCCCGCCGCACAACTTGACGGAGCTCATTGCCGCAACCATGCATCTTGTCGACCATCCCAAAGCGGAAATGGAAGACTTGCTTGAATTCGTGAAAGGACCCGATTTTCCCACGGGCGGCATCATTTACAATCAGCGGGATATCGCGACCGCATACAGCACGGGCAAGGGGCCGCTGACGGTGCGCGCGAAAACAGAGATCATTGAGAACAAAAGCGGGCATCAGCAGATCCTTATTTCCGAGATCCCGTACCAGGTGAACAAATCCTCGCTCATTGAAAAGATGGCCGATCTGGTGAAGGAAAAGAAAGTGGAAGGCATTAAAGACATCCGGGACGAGTCGGACAAAGAGGGTCTGCGCATCGTCATCGACTTGAAAAACGACGCGTTCGCGCAGAAGGTGCTGAATAAGCTTTTCAAATTCACCGACCTGCAGAAAATGTTCCACGTGAACATGCTGGCGCTGGTGGACGGCATCCAGCCCTCCGTGCTGTCGCTCAAAGCCATGTTGGAATATTTCATCGCGCACCGCAAAGAAGTAGTGGTGCGACGTACAAAATATGATTTGCGCAAAGCGGAAGACCGGGCGCATATTCTGGAGGGCTTGAAGAAGGCGCTCGACCACATCGACCAGGTAATAGCGACCATCAAGAAATCGGCGACGAAAGAGGTAGCGCACGCCCAGCTGATGGCGAAGTTCAAGCTGTCCGACCTGCAAACGACGGCTATTTTAGAAATGCGCCTGCAGACCCTGGCGGGACTTGAACGCAAGAAGATTGAAGACGAATTGAATGAAAAACTGAAGCTCATCGCATATCTGAAAGGGCTGTTGAAGGACCCCAAAAAGATCATGGGCGTCATCAAGGCGGAGCTGGAGGAAGTCGGGAAAACGTACGGCGATGAACGGCGCACGAAGATCGTCAAAGGCGCGGTGTCGGAATTCAAAGAAGAAGACCTGATACCCGACGAAGAGACGGTGATCGCGCTTTCCTACGGCGGCTATATCAAACGCGTCAATCCGGCGCTGTACCGCACGCAAAAGCGCGGCGGAAAAGGCATGGTGGGCATGGAAACGAAAGAAGAGGACGTGGTGGAGCATTTCCTGTCGGCAAGTTCGCACGCGAACATCCTGTTCTTCACCGACAAAGGCAAGGTATTCCAGACCAAAGCGTATGAGATCCCGGAGTCGTCGCGCATCGCAAGGGGCAAGGCTCTCGCGAATATCCTCGAGGTCAGCGCGCAGGACAAGATTACCGCGCTGGTTGACGTGAAAGAAAAGCTGGGGAAGAAAAATAAGACGGGCGCGAAGGCGGAAGGGGACACCTATCTCATTATGGCGACCAAAAACGGGGTCATAAAAAAGGTCAATGTGGCGGAATTCAACACGGTGCGGCGAACCGGCGTGTTGGCGCTATCGCTCAAAGGCGCCGATATGTTAAAATGGGTAAGAGCATCGCATGGCAACGACGAGATCGTGCTCCTGACGAAAAACGGCAAAGCGATCCGCTTTCATGAAAAGGATGTGCGGGCCATGGGACGCATGGCCGCGGGCGTGAAAGCCATAACGCTCAAAGGAGGCGACGAGGTCGTCGGGGTGGACGTCATCCCGCACGGGAAGGAAAGCGCGCATGAACTGCTGGTGATGTCGGAAAACGGGTACGGAAAGAAAACATCGCTCAAAGAGTATCACGCGCAGGGCCGCGGAGGGCAGGGAGTGAAGACGTATAAGGTCACCGGCAAAACGGGCCGGCTCATCGCGTCGCTGCTCATCGGGCCGGAGCTGGAAGATCTTATCGCCATTTCAAAAAAAGGACAGGTTTTGCGCACCACGCTTGCCTCGGTGCCGTCGCTGTCGAGGGCGACCCAGGGAGTGCGCATGATGCGATGCGCCCCCCATGATGCGATCGCTTCCGTGGTCTGCCTATAAGAATCATGAAACCTGAAACGTGTAACATGAAACATCAAAAAATGCAATTTCAAGATTTAAGACGCATGTTTTACGTTTTACGTTTCACGTTTCATGACTTTCATGACTCCCCTCAACCGCAATAACACATTTTTAAGCCCCCAGCATGTCTTGGAGCAAATTGCGCTTGCACCGAGCATGGCGGTTGCCGATTTCGGTTCCGGAACGGGCGACTTCGCTCTTATCGCGGCAAAACTCGTGGGCGCCGACGGACAGGTCGCCGCTATCGACGTGCAGGAACCGGCGATCAGCTCGGTCAGGTCGCGTTCGCGGATCGAAGGACTGCTGAACGTTACGCCCGTTCGCGCGAATCTGGAACTGCCGGGTTCAAGCGGCCTGGCGGACAATTCGCAGGACGTCGTCCTGCTGACCAATATCTTGTTTCAAACCCGGAAAAAAAAGGAAGTCGTTCATGAGGCGCATCGGGTGCTGAAGCCGGGCGGCATGCTGGTGTTCATCGATTGGCGCGCTGATGCCGCGCTGGGTCCCACGCGCGGATTCCGTCTCGACAAACAGGAGATCACGGATATCATCTCTCAGCCGGGATTTTTACTGCAAAAAGAGATCGCATCGGGCGCGTATCACTTCGGCATGACATTCGTTAAGCAAACCAAATCATGAACGCCACCACGCTCAAATATCTCATCATGGCGGTGTTCATCGGGCTGGGTATCTTTGCAGTGCTCGTGTGGGCCGGCATCGTTCCCGGTTTGGGAGGCGGAGGAAATACCGGCACCGCGACCATTAAACGGGCGGAGCTGACGGTATGGGGAACGGCGGATGATAAAGCGCAATTCGATGCGATGGTGGAGGCGTTCCGAGGACCCAATCCCGGCGTTAAAATCACTTATGAGAAGAAATCGCCGGAGGGGTACGAAGACGAGCTTGTTCGCGCGTTCGCGGCCGGGAAAGGGCCGGATCTTTTCGCCCTGCACAACACCTGGCTCGTCAAATACGGCGACTTGCTCGCTCCGGCTTCCAAAGAGCTGGTCTCGCCCGCCGGTCTCAAGGGGACTTTGGCGGACGTCGCTCTGCGTGATTTTGCCGCGGGTGACGCGCTGTATGGCTTGCCGCTTGCCATTGATACGCTGGCGCTGTATTACAACACCGAACTGTTCAACAGCGCCGGCATCGTGTTTCCTCCCAAGGATTGGGACGAGTTCGTGAAAGATTCGCGCCTGCTGACGAAGCGCAAGCCAAACGGCGAGGTCGCCATTTCGGGCGCCGCGATGGGCGCGGGGAATAATATTCCCTACGCTCCCGACCACTTGGCGCTTTTGATGCTCCAGTACGGAGCTTCGATATTCGACGCTTCGGGAAAGGTGAATTTCGGCGCCGCCGGAGGGTCCGGCGCTTCTTTAAGTCCCGCTGAAGCCGCGCTCGACTTTTATACTTCATTCGCCAAACCCTCCCATCCCAATTACAGCTGGCAGAAAGATTCGGTTTTCACCGCGGAAGACCTGTTCGCGCAAAATCGGGCGGGCATGCTGTTCGGATACGCCGGAACGCGCACCCAGCTGCTTAAAAAATCTCCGCGCCTCCAGTTCGCCGTGGCCCCCATGCCGCAAGTCAAAGGAGCGACTTTCAATAAGAATTATGCCAATTATTGGGGATACGGCGTGTATAAAAATTCAAAGAACAAGGAGCTGGCGTGGGAATTTTTGAACTATCTGCTCACGCCGCCGATACAGGAGTATTACGGGTCGGTGATGGGGAAGGCGAGCGTGGTGCGTTCCGTCATCGCCAAGCAGCAGCAAAATCCCGATCTTAATGTTTTTGCCGACCAGGCGCTGACCGCCGTTTCGGTGAACCGGATAGACTTTACGATCCTGCGGGCGGTCTTTACTGAGATGATAGCGTCGCAGATCTCAGGAGACCAATTCCCGCGCCAATCGCTCCAGAACGCGGCGGCAGAGATGAACACATTGCTAAAACCAAACAGCCAATGAAGAGGTCCTGCGTCATTTTTTATGTTTTTGCTTCCAGTATTTTTTGCGCGTTGTTGCTTTTCAGCTTCCCGCATGATGCTTCCGCCGCTCTTGCCGCCCAATCGGCAACAGGTCCATGGACAAACGCGGACATTAAACTTGGATATGCCGACTTCCAGTTTTATTCTCCCGTTCCCGTCTTTGGCGCAAACACGGCGACCTATGATTATAATTGCAGCGACAATGATGATCCGTCGGACCCGGCAAGGATCAAATGCGTAGGATATCCTCCCTATGCGTCTAATACGTATATTTGCAGCGGGGACGTTTTCCTATCCTCCAATAGCGCCTGGCTTTTTTACGGGTGCGTGGCGGATACGGTTGCGCCGGCAATCGTTCAGAATGTTCAAGCTGTCGGCGTTTTATCTTCCGCGATAAATGTCACATGGGACCCCGCCACTGATAATGTCGGGGTAATCGGATATCGTGTGCTGGTGCTTCAAGGAACCCAGTTTATTCAAATCGGCACCGTTCTTCATACAGGCGCCGCGGCATATGCTTTCACGGACGGGCTGTTGCCCGTGTCGCCGGCGACTTCCGTTTCCGGCAGGACCCTGACCCCGAGCACCAACTATGCTTATGGCGTTGTTGCGTATGATGCGGCGAATAATGCAAGCTCATACGCTCCGGTATGGGGCACCACCCTCGCCGCGCCCGCGCCGACGGTTACGGCTATCAACCCGGCGTCCGGATACAATAATGCTTCCGTAGCCATTTCTTCGGTTACGGGCACTAATTTTTTAAGCGGAGCAACGGTGAAGCTAACCAGGACGGGACAGCCGGACATCGCATGCTCCGGATTCACCTTCAGCGGTTCAGCGATATTAAGCAATGGCACGTGCCCTATCACGGGAGCGGCAACGGGGCAGTGGAATGTCGTGGTGACGAATACCGATGGGCAATCGGGAACGTTTGCCAACGGGTTTACCATTTCTTTGCTTCCAAGCTACTCTCTCTCCGTGACCATCGCGGGCACCGGGACGGGAAGCGTGTCCGGCAGTATGTCCTGCGGAACAGGTACCTGTACCTCATCGTTCATTAGCGGCACGTCCATCACCCTGACGGCGACTCCCTCGGGAGGCTCTACGTTCGCGGGGTGGTCCGGCGCATCATGCACCGGCACCGGTTCCTGCACGTTCGCCATCACGGCGAACAGCTCGGTGACGGCGACGTTTACGCTTCTGCCGCCGACGGTGACCACCAGCGCTCCCACGCTGGTCACCACCTCGTCCGCCACGCTCAACAGCTCGGTAAATCCCAACGGCAACTCTGCCACCGGCTGGTTCCAGTATTCCACGGTGAACCCCGGTTCGTGCAACGACACATTCGGCATCAGAGTTCCTCTTTCCGGCGGCACTTCCCTTGGCAGCGGCACATCGCCGGTGAATGATTCACGGGCCATCTCCGGCTTATCAGGAAGCACATGGTATTATTATTGCGCCATCGCCTCGAACGCGGGCGGCGTGAGTTATGGAAGCGTCGTATCGTTTCTCACTAGCACGGCAAGTTATTCCATTTCAGTCGCCACTGCGGGCACCGGAACGGGGAGCATTGCTTTTGGTCCGGCGGGCACTCCATGCGGGACCAATTGCGTTTCTTATTTAAGCGGCATACCTGTTACGTTAACGGCAAGTCCGAGCGGAGGCTCAATCTTCGCGGGATGGTCATCAGGAACAGGCTCTGCGTCCGCATGCACCGGCACCGGTTCCTGCGCGTTCGCCGTCACGGCGAACAGCGCCGTGACGGCGACGTTTAACCTTCCCTCCTACGCCCTCGTCGTCACCACCGCCGGCACGGGAACGGGCACGATCGCCGTCAACCCCCCAACCGGTCCGTATGTGAGCGGCACGCTCATCACCCTGACGGCGACTCCCTCGGGGGGTTCGACCTTTGCTGGGTTCTCGGGCGCGTGCGTAAGCGCGGCAACCACGTGCACGTTCACTATCACGGCAAACAGCACCGTGACGGCGACGTTCAGTCTTCCCTCCCATGCCCTCGCCGTCACCACCGCGGGAACGGGGACGGGAACGGTTACCTCGTCTCCCGCGGGCATCAACTGCCCTGGCGCTTGTTCTGCTTTTTTCGTGAGCGGAACAGCGGTTACGTTGGTTGCCACGCCAAACAGCGGTTTCTCATTCACCGGCTGGTCGGGCGCGTGCACGGGGACGGGAACCTGTTCGGTTACGATGGATGCCGCAAAATCCGTGACGGCGACGTTTGACGACACGGCGGCGCCCATTTTCACGCTTACGTCCCCCATGCCGCCCGCTACGTTTCCCGCAGGCGTCGCGTCGGTGACGCTAAGCGGCAACACGAGCGAGCCGGCGGTGTGCACGTATAACAGCATCGCATTCGGCCCCAGTGCGACAACGCATTCGCGCATATTCTCGAGCCCCGCGAGTGGAACGTATACTTATACCATCGAATGCACGGATGCGGCGGGAAATGTTTCCGGCATTACCACCGCCATGTTCACCGTGGATAACCCGATACTGGACATGACGCCTCCGACCATTTCAGCGTCGCCGTCAGGCGTTTTGGCGTCGAGTGCCGCAGGAAGTCCGACAACGATAGTAGCGGTGACCGGCGAGCCGGCGACGCTGTGCAAATATTCTCTTACCCAAAACCCGGTGTCCGCGGACAATACGGCCGCGCTCGCAACGCTCTCCGCCATGCCCGGCTCATTTACCATGATTGACCCGACCCATTTTTCCGCGCTCACCAATCCGCTCATTGCCGGCATGTCTTATATGTATTATATCCGCTGTCAGGATACGGCAGGCAACAACAACCTTGCTGATTATACGCTTTCGTTTTCCGTCGCGGCCTCGGGCAATCAGGTGCCTATCGCGTCGTTCACGGTGAATCCTTCCACAAGCGGCATTGTTCCGTTCACCATTGACGTTAACGCGAGCGCGAGCTTGGACCCCGACGGCACCATTGCCGCCTATATTTGGAACTGGGGCGACGGCTTTGCGACCACGTCCGTGTCGGCGCTTGACACGCATACCTACCAAGCCGTCGGAACGTATACACTGACGCTTATTGTCGTTGACAACGGCGGTTTGAGCGGTTCAAGCGGGACAGCATATGAAACGATTACCGTGTCCGCGCTCCCTCCTCCGCCCTCGGCAACGACAGTGTGCCTTGCCCAGTGCAGTGCCGCCGTGCCATGCGTTTCCCCCAACATCTGCGGCCCGTCGGGCGTTTGCATCAACCCTGCGGGCGTCGGCGGCGGCCCCTTGCGTTTTGACGGCGCGACGTCTTTGCTTGACGGGTCCGACTTTCAATACACGCCGGCCGTGTATCCCGCCGGCACCACGGCGCTCATCATGAACGTGCGCACCGACGTGAACGCGACCTGCCAATATATTTTGAACACGCCCGGCACGTTTTACGGCGCGACGACCATGAAGAACTTTACCGCCACAGGCGGCAAAAATCATTCCGTAAAACTGACCGGCCTGAAGCCGGGCGGAACGCTGACGGCTCCGACTCCCTTGGCGTACGACTACTATGTAAAATGCAAAGACGTTTCTACAGGCACCGGAGAATTCAACACGACCGATTATCCGGTATCGTTCACCATAAGCAACGCCTCGATGATAACGGCGCCCGGTCCGTACACGTGCCTTATCAATCAAAGCTTCGTGAAAAATGGCGTCCCGTATTTCTTCGATATCTGTTATAAGCAGTGCGCAACCAGCGCCGATTGCACCGCGCCCGCGACATGCGATGCCGTTAAAAAAGTATGCCGATAATGTCATGAAACGATTTCATACACTACTGAAAATAAGTTTTCTGGCGGGCGTTCTTCTGATAACGGCAGGAATCATATTCGCACAGACGGTGAATTTTCTTTCTACTTCTCAAGCAACCGCAGAGCCGATCGCCGGCGCCCAGGTAATCGGCATCGCTACTTGTCCCGACGGAAAATACATGGCGGGACTTGATGTAGCAGGAGGAAGCGGAGACTGGTGGGTAAGGCAAATTTATTGCGCGCCTGCGCCGACAGGGTTTGTGTTTCCCAGTACTTCTCAAGCAACCGCAGAGCCGATCGCCGGCGCCCAGGTAATCGGCATCGCTACTTGTCCCAACGGAAAATACATGGCGGGACTTGATGTAGCAGGAGGAAGCGGAGACTGGTGGGTAAGGCAAATTTATTGCGCGACACCAGTACCGACTGGCAATCTTGGCCAAGCATGTAACATAAATGGTACTTGCAATACAGGCCTTGTCTGTCAGGGAGGAATGTGCGTAGCCGTCGGCGGACTCGGTCAGACGTGTCTTGCCGGTAGTACATGCAACAGCGGATTTATCTGCGATGTTTCGAATATATGCCAAGATCCCAATACAGTGGGAGGCAACGGTCAGGTATGCTTGGCGGGGAGTCTATGCGACCGCGGGCAGGACAGATGCATCAGCGGGTACTGCTACGCATCCGGCGGCACGGGGGAGTATTGCAACAGGGATGCCTCATGCAATTCCTCCGGGGATTATTGCTGCAGCGCCGCTCAAGCCGGGAACACCATGTGCATGACAAACCCGGTTGCTGATTTTACGCTCATGCCAAATCCTGCCATAGGAAGCGCTCCTTTTGTGGTCAATGTTTCTTTTACGGGGACCGCCTATGGCTCTGCTTCGTATACATGGGACTTTGGCGATGGCACAACCGCCTCGGGTGCCACCGCGACGCATACATATCAAAATTTTACGCTTGCTGATATTTCTCACACTATCACGCTGACGTCAACTGACCGGTGCGGCACGGCAAGAACGGTTCAGCGCACGGTTACTGTGCGCCCCATGTTGCCCACAGCAAGTTTTACCGTAACCCCTCAAAGCGGCACTGCTATTCCCCTGTCGGTGACGGCAAACGCGGGAGGGAGCGCAAGCACTGCCGCAGGAGCCACGATTGTATCCTATCAATGGGACTTTGGCGACAACACGGCTCCTTTTGTAACGGCAAGCCCCGTTACGCCGCATGTGTATACCAACCAAGGTTTTTATACGATTACATTGAGGGTGAGAGACATGATTGGATTGAGCGACCCGGCGACCGTTCTTGTAGCCGTCGGGGCGACTGCGTGTCCGGTAAGCGCTACCGACCTGACGAACAGATGCCTTGGCACCAACGCGCCCGTGTGCGCTCCGGCGGATGATGGCTCCGGCGGCCAGTGCGTCCAGTGCATTGCCGATTCGCAATGCGGTCCTGGGTATTCGTGCCTGGGAACGCCGTGCGCAAAAAGATCATTTTGCCCCGACAGCGCCGCGTGTCCCTTGGATGGCAGGTGTCCAAAAATATTGAAGTCATGCGATTCCGCCGCGGGGGAGCTGTGCCCCGACGGTTCGGCGTGCCCTTCATCAGGCCCCGCGAGAAATATCTGCGAACAAAAAAACGAGTGCGTGCTTTCGGCCAATTCAGTGGCGGCGCAGTGCTATGTGGAGGGGATTGGCTCGACGTGCACGAGGAATTCTGACTGCACCGCGAGCGTGCAGGGCGGCGCGTGCGTGGCGGGCGTGTGCGAATACGCGCGGTGTTTGAATACCACCGCTACCCCGTGCGATCCGGCCAAGGGAGACGCCGATTGTTCAAACGGCGACGGCATATGCAATACAATATCGCGCGTGTGCGAATACAGCTATGACTGCGCGTACGGACCCGGCATGGGAGTCGGCACGGCGAGAAATTACGCGACGTCTTCCATTCCCGTGATGCCGAAAATGCCCATCGGCGTCCAGCCAAATGGCGAAGCATGCACCCAGCCGACTCCGACAGCGCCCAACAACTGTGAAGGCATCAACGGGTGCTTGTATTACAATTACAACACCAATGGCACGCCCATCGCCGGTTCCAACAACAGCGTCGCTAACTGTTTAAATAAATTCGAAGGAGGAACCGGGTGCGTGTATTACGGCGATCCGGCAAGCGCGAATTACAAAGTAAATTGCCTTGCCGATCTCACGGCGAAATCTTCGCCCAAGATCTCCAACAACGCGGGCATTCCGCAGAACTGTTTCGTGACGGACAAAGGACAGGGGAAGAAAGACTACGACTGTTCGGCGGTGGACGGGTGTTATTACTACGCGGACGGCAGTATAGACTGCACGTACACCGACGGCATCGCAGGCGGCGTATCAGGTAACGGGTGTTTATATGACCCGACTCCCGCGGGCGCCACGTTCTGTCCCGGCGTGAGCAAGCCGCCCACGGCGGGGGACAACTTCGTGCAGTGCCTGCTCAATCCCGATGCGACCTTGCCCGGATTTGCCACCGGTACCAGCTCGAGCGCCTTGTTGCCGTGCAAGACAAGAGCCGACTGTCCTGCGGACAACATCTGTTTAAATGGCACGTGCTACCCGATATGCCAGGGCAATACCGACTGCGCGTCGGGCTTGCAGTGCATGGTGCCTCCCACCACCATAACTATCACGACAAGCACGATTCCCGCCTGTCGGGGAGCGATCCCGCCCGTGCCGTGTTCGTTTCCTTCAGCGTGTTCCGACGGCCAGGCATGCCTTTCCACCGGTTATTGCCCTCTGCCGCTTGCCTTCAGCGCCACGCAGTCCGACATCGGCTTGGCAACGCTTGCCGCGGCGACTTGCAAATACGATCCGACCTATAGCGCAACGCTCTACAGCGCCACCACCGCAACGATATTTTCCATCACCGGTGGAACGGGCCATCTTTCTTCCGGTGTCGCGGTACTGCCCGGCACGAATACTTTTTATGCCCAATGCCAAGACGCCGGAACCGGCACGCTTACGCCCGTGTGCCAGATCTCATTCGGCGTCGGTCCCCCGTGCTCCACAAGCGCCCAGTGTAGCGGCAGTTTGTCGTGCATCAGCGGCATCTGCCAGCCGCCGTATTGCAACGGCGCCCTGGTGAACGGCAGCATTCCGCCTGTTGCGCTCGCATCGGGTACCGCAAGCGCGAGTATCAGCATGCAAACACAAAATACTTCCGGAGCCCCGCTGAATGCGACCTGCAAGTATTCGCCAACAGTTCCCGTCGGCTCTACTCCTTTGGCGCAATACATCGCCATGCCAAATACTTTTACACCCGGAGGGACTTCAAATCACGCGAGCACTGTTTCTCCGCTTACCGACGGAACAGTATATCGTAATTATGTGCTATGTCAGGAAGCTGCTTTGCCAAACAAAATAACGCCGCTGTGCCAGATCCCGTTCAGCGTGAACGTATGTAGCGCGAATTTCGCGTGCCAGAACGGATGGGCGTGTACTAATCCTCCGAATGGGACAGGCATCTGTATTCCCGCGTGCAAAAATCCCATTCCTCCTGACACGTGCATAGCAGGTAATGCATGCGCCGACGGCCAAATCTGTCCGCTTACCGGCTTTTGTCCGCTTCCGCTCGCGTACGGCACGCCCGATACGGACATCGGCCTTACGACGGATCTGAACGCGTTCTGCAGATATGATACGACCTATAGCAGGGCGCTCTACACCGCCCCGACTGCCGTCGCGTTCGCCACCACTGGCACGACAAGCCACCTCACGAACGTCGCCGGACTGTTTCCCGGCACGAACACGTATTTTGCCCAATGCAAGAATGCCGCGAACACCAATCTCACGCAGGTGTGCTCCATTTCTTTCGGGGTGGGAAAGCCCTGCTCGAAGGACACCCAGTGCGACGGCCAATTGTTATGCATCGATAACATTTGCCAATTGCCCGTATGCGATAACGCCTCTCCGACGGGAATCTTGCCAGTAGGAACCGTTGGTACACCAATCGGTCTGACAACCGACAAAAACACGGCATGCCGATACGCGAATTCTAACACTTCCTACGCGAGCATGACCGACTTTTCTACCACCGGCGCGATGGCGCATTCCACCACGGTGTCCGGTTTGGTGCCGGGCAACGACACCCAATATATCGGTTGCCAAGAAACCGCCCTGCCAAACCAGATAACGTACTGCCGGATCCCGTTTAGCGTGGCGGGAGCCAGCTCGATCGTATGTCCCTCGGGCTGGTTTTATGATGCTGTTTTGGGAGTATGCGTCGGTGGCGGCAGTCCAAATTGTCCGTCCGGTTCCACTCCTGATCCCGTGACAGGTCTTTGCATCTCCAACAATATCTGCTCCCTGCCAAGTCCGCCCGCGTTTTGTAACGTTACCGGGATACTTCCTGCAACGGGAATGCTTTCCTGCAATACGCTTGGCGTTACGTTCTTCAACACCGCCGTCACGCCCACAGGCAACTGCGATCTGGTCGCCATTTTACTGGCGCTTTTGAACTGGCTCGCGTGGATAGTCTCCCTCTTGGCCGTGCTGTCGGGCCTGCGCGCGGCGTATCTGTACATTACTTCCGTCGGAGATGAAAAACGGCTCAACTTGGCAAAGTCATATCTTATCTACACCACCATCGGCGTTGGGGTCGCGGTCCTGTCATTTGGCATTGTGGCTATCACCCGTGCGATATTGAATATATAAGCGCATGAAACCAAAAACATACAAGTTTAAAATCATTTTCTCTCTCCTGGTGCTTGGCGCGTTCGTGGTGCCGGCGGGGTTTACGCATGCCACATCACACCTCACTCCACCTGGAGCGGCCGCAGGACCTCTCACTCCGAGTGCCGGAGTAATGCGTGTAGACACAACATTCGCCCCCCCAACTGCCACCCAGACATTTTCTGACCTCGTGTGCCGCGTCACCAATTTCATCTCTGACACGGTCTTGCCCCCCGTTGCGGTGCTCATGATGCTCGTGGTCGGATTTATGTTCCTTATCTCGGCGGGGGATCCGGGCAAGTCAACGACGGCTAAAAAAGCCCTAATCTTTGCCGTCATCGGCGTATTTCTTCTGCTTCTCGCGCCCGGCATCGTCGCGCTTATCGCAAGCATATTTGATACGACGCTCGCAAGCTCGCCCGCGTGCGGCGCCACCGTGGTGACGGGCACGCTCGTGAATACGCTCGTCGGGCTGGTCAACTGGCTCTCGTGGTTTGTCGCCATTACGTCGGTGGTCATGGGGCTCTACGGCGGGTTTCTCTTCATCACGGCAAAAGACGACCCCGCGCAGGCGACCAAAGCGCGCGGCGTCATCGCCTATACCATCATCGGCATCGCCGTTTCGGTCGTCGCGTTTTCCGTCATCGCATTGGTGAAAGGATTTCTCTGAGAGAAATAAGGTGTGCATATCTCCTTTGTGTATTTACTGCTTATTTGCTATGATGAAGCCAAAGGTCGAATCAATCATCTTTTAAAGACACACTTCACAACATATATGAAAAAAGCATTATCAGTCATGTTCGTATTCGCGCTTGCGTTGTCACTTTCCAGCGTCGCGTTCGCGCAGGCTCCTACCTCAACTATCACTCCTCCTGGGTTTAGCGACACCAACCTTGGAACTGTAGGCAACATCACCAGCACCGCAACCTTGGTCAACACCATCATGGGATTGGTCGGCTGGGTGGCATGGGTAGTCGGTCTTTTGGCGGTTTTGATGGGCTTGTATTCGGGTATCTTGTTTATCACGGCCGGCGGCAACGCGGAAACGATAACCAAAGCTCGCAATATCCTGCTCTACTCGATCGTCGGCATCGCCGTTGCCGTCTTGGCATTCGGTTTGGTGGCGGTCTCCCGCTCGGTTTTCGGCATCTAGTCTTCAGATTACATTCGGGTTTACCGGCAATTCCCGCGTCAAACGCGGGAATTGTTTTTTTAAGAGGTGTGTACAACGAGCTTTCTTTTCTTTTTTGCCTTTGCTATACTACAGCCAAAGGTCGAATCAATCATCTTTTAAAGACACACTTCACAACATATATGAAAAAAGCATTATCAGTCATGTTCGTATTCGCGCTTGCGTTGTCACTTTCCAGCGTCGCGTTCGCGCAGGCTCCTACCTCAACTATCACTCCTCCTGGGTTTAGCGACACCAACCTTGGAACTGTAGGCAACATCACCAATACCGCAACCTTGGTCAACACCATCATGGGCCTGGTCAACTGGATAGCATGGGCTGTCGGTTTGGTGGCGGTCGTTATGGGCATGTACGCCGGCATCCTGTTCATCACCGCAGGCGGTGATGCGGCAAAGGTTTCAACCGCGCGCAACATCCTTCTGTATTCTATCATCGGCATCGCCGTTGCCGTCTTGGCATTCGGTTTGGTGGCGGTCTCCCGCTCGATCTTCGGTATTTAACCGACCCGCTGATTTTCGGAAACAAAAAAACAAACCCCTTCCCGTTTCGGGAGGGGTTTGTTGTTGTGTATAAGGCACGTGGATATTTTTAAGACCGTGTGCTATGCTTTTAGAGCAAGTACCATCTGATTTCTATGAAAAAATTCATCTTTATTTTTGCTTTCGCCGTTCTTTCCATGCCGATGTTTGCGTTTGGACAATGTGCTCCGGGCACGGGTAGCACCGGTCAACCTCCTTGTTCTGCTCTCGGGACTCTTGATCCAAATCAAACTGGTGAAATTGGCAAAAATGCTTTTGGGAGTACCGCATACGATACCACTAAATTTATTGCCACTATCATCGGCCTTGTCAACTGGTTCTCTTGGTTCATTGCTATAGGGGCCGTGGTCATGGGTCTTTATTCCGGGTGGCTGTTCATCACTGCGCGGGATAATGCCCAACAAATAACTGCGGCGCAAAAGACGATGCTCTATGCCGTCATCGGCATCGGCGTTGCCATCATTGCGTTTGGCATCATCGCCATCACGAAGTCTCTTTTATCGATAGTTTGAAATCGTGACGCTCACCGATCTCGCCCATACGCTTGTCACCTGGCTCAACTGGTTCTCATGGTTTGTCGTCATTACGTCGGTGGTCATGGGCTTGTACTCGGGGTGGCTGTTTACGACCGCGCGGGATAATGCGAGCCAAATCACGCTCGCTCAAAAGACTCTGCTTTACACTGTCATCGGCATCGCTGTTTCGGTCCTCTCGTTTGGCATCATTGCCGTTACTAAGTCATTTTTGTAAGTTTTAACTTTGTACGTCTAGCAAGCTACAGCAATGTTGATGTACAAAGTTTGGGAAAAGAAAATCCCCCGCATGTTCCTTTTTCGGAACAGCGGGGGATTGTTAGCTCCTCCCTTCTTCATAGGGTAGAATAAACCCCTTGGGTTTTTTTCGAAACACCAGTTCGACAAAGGACTTTCCAACGCCGAACTGGACGTTGTATTTAGGGTCAAACCTGATTGCTTTCGGGTAGTTGTACCCCGTGCTTATCGTTGCCGTGGAGGGCGATGTGTTTGACGGGTAGCTCTTCCCGCCCAGTCGCGTGATGACTCCGGCGGTGAGGGGAGCGTTGTTGATATTGTCCCGCATTTCGAAATAGATCGCGTGCGGGGCCATGCCATAATATTCGGGAATGGGGAAAGTCCCGAGGTTTGGGTCGTATACCATTCCCAGCGCTCCCCACATGGGATACCAGTCTCCGGCGTAGCTGTAGGTGCACCTGTTCTCTTTTTCCAGGTGGTGCACCACGTGCTCAACCTCAACCACCTCGTCCGGCTCGATGTTGTCCATCACCAAGAGATCCGCGTTGCAGTTCATGATCACATGGCATTCGGTTTTCTCGTCGTTGCAGTCAACCGAGTTTGCGATTTTTGCGGGCATCTCCTGGGTGGTTTTCTGCGGCGGATGGTAATACCCGTTTTCATCGATATGGCCATTTCGTTGAAATACCGCCGGAATCTGCGCCGCGGCTTTCGACTGCGTCATCCATTCCCGCACTCTTCCCGTCCAGTCGTAGAAAAACTGGGCGGTGATGGCGATGATAATCAGTATGCACGCCGCCATTGTGCGTTTTGCCCATTTGCCTTTTGTCCCGAGAGACAGAAAGAAAAACGTGACAAACGCGAGAATGAGCAGGGAAGCGACCCGGCGGTCGTTGCCGATGGGAACCAGCGCAAAATAGATGCCCATCGCGCTTTCGGCGCCCACAACATTGAAGATCCATCGCACTGCCGGGCGGGTCTCTACGAACGCCTCAAGCACGGCAAGGATCAGCGGGTCAATGCGGGTCAAGAGCAGTACGACAAACGCTCCGGCGGGGACCAGCGCGAGAATCGCGATGATCCACGAAGGGACCCCGACAAGCGCCTCGGCAAAGAGCGTGAAAGGAGCGACAGCGATGATGCCGATCGCCCAGCGCGCCCAGCGGTTGCCGGTGCGCCATATATCCCAGAAAATCCCGACTAATTCACGAAGGGTTTCCATTTATTCCCCCTTTCCGAGGTTGAGAAATTTCTGAATTTTTTCTCTGGTCGCGGTTTTGTCTTTTTTGGGAGGATCCCGCCGTATTCCTTTTGAATTCAGAAAGGAACGGAATTCTCGCAGCTGCCCAGCGATAGCCGCGTCAGCCGCATGGTACGCTTCTTTCGTTTTCGGCCAATTGGCGGCGAAAAACTTTTTTAACTCAACAATGGTTTTATCGACGTCTTCTTTTAAAGAAGGCTCCTCCCCGATGTAGCTAAGGAGAATCTCCCGCATTTCCGCGTCTTTAAGGATTGTTGAATCAAACGATGTCTTGCCGTCCTCTCCAACAACTTTCAAGAGGTTAATAATCCTCTTTTCCTGCCAGTTGGAAAGTTCTCGGATAAATTTGAGAACCTCCCTTTTTTGTTCCGGCGTGTAGTTGTCTTTGATGCGCTGAAGCACGATGCTTTCAAATTGCGGGAAACGTCCCCCAAACTCGTTTGAACGGGAAACAACGAGGAGCGTCAGCAGTCCTACTGCACCTGCGAACACCGCAATGTTGTCAATTTTTGAATCCGGGACCGGGTCAACATGGCGATAAGCCGCGTATCCCGCAATGACGCCGATTGCCTTCAGTACATTTTGCCCGGAGACAATCGATTCACCGCGTTTCCTTTGCCAGAAGTCAAGGAAGCTTTTTGCGGCCTCCTGTGTTGTCTCGCCTTCCTTGCCAACTAAGGCATTGAGGGCGAGATTGAACAGGTTTTCCTCTTTCTTCTTTTCTTCCTCTTTCGTGCCCTTCTTAGCCATTTCGTGCCTCCTTGTAGGTGGATTTGTGGGTTTTATTCAGTTTTCAAAGACCTATCCTTGTGTGCTGACACCATACACTACATCTCTTAAAAAGTCAACCCCGTTAGAAATCTTACATTGCTTGGCCATATCACCCCATTATTAACGCGTGAATAACGGCAATTTTAACAATTTCACTTGTAAGATATCTAACGGGGTCAATACTTGCCCCTACACTAATCGGGAATTGCGCCTTTGGCGCGACAATGCTCTTGTTTTCTTTTTGTGGTAATGCGTAAATAAAAAATCAGAATTTCTCGGGGTGTTTTAGAAAATTATCCCCAATTAGTGTGGGGGCTTGTCAGGGCGCGGGAAATGAGATATGGTACGGGGATTATCATTAATCCATTATCATTAATCGTATGCAAACGAACACGCAACCGCCGCAACAGCAGAATCAGAAGATGAAATCGCTCATGGAGGATGTTTTGAAGGCGGATTTTTCAATGGCGCCCAAGGTTGGAGAGGTTATGAGCGGCACGGTTATCAAAAAAGAGAACGCGACGCTGTATGTTGATTTCGGCGCGCTGGGGACGGGGATCATTTACGGCAGGGAATTCCGGGAAGCGCTTGACATCATCAGGCACATGAAGCCGGGAGACCCGATATCCGCGAAAGTGGTGGAGCTTGAAAACGAAAAAGGGTTTATTGAATTGTCGCTGAAAGAAGCGGGCTACACGCTCGCGTGGGACGACCTGATAGCGAAAATGCAAAAAGGGGAGATCGTCGAGGTGACCATCCGGGAAGCGAACAAAGGGGGGCTGATGGCCGACCTCAATAACATGATGGCGTTTTTGCCCGTGTCCCAGCTTTCCACGAAGAACTATCCGCGGGTGGACGGCGGCGACAAGCAAAAGATCTATCAGGAGCTGATGAAATTCGTGGGGACTAAATTCAACGTGAAGGTGATCGACGTGAACCAGCAGGAAGGCAAGCTGATCATTTCGGAAAAAGAAGCGCAGGACAATGATTTCAAGAAATTGATTGAAGCATTCAAGGTGGGAGACATCGTGGACGGAGAAGTATCGGGCGTGGTTAATTTTGGAGCGTTCATAAAATTCAAAACCAAGGATCAGGAAGGCCAAACCATCGATCTGGAAGGGCTTGCGCATATTTCCGAGCTGGATTGGCAGTTGATCGAAAATCCCTCGGACGTGGTGAAGGTGGGGGACAAGGTGCAGGCGAAGATCATTTCGCTTGATGGGGGCAAGATCTCGCTTTCGCTCAAAGCGCTCAAAAAAGACCCATGGGAGAATATCGAAGAGCGGTTCAAGAAAGGCGATGTCGTGAAAGGAACGGTCGCCAAGCTCAATCCGTTCGGCATCTTCGTCCGTTTGGGCGGCGATATCCAGGGGCTGTGCCACATCTCGGAATTCGGCAATGTAGAGGCCATGAAGCAGAAAGTGGAGCTCGGCAAGACGTACGACTTCATCATCCAATCCATTTCCATCAAAGAGCATCGCATGGCGCTTGGATTTGGCGCAGTGAGCAAAAAAACACCTCGTGCGGATAAACGGGAAAAAATCGAGGAAAAACCGGCAGAAGAAAGTAAAGCGGAATAAGAGCAGAAAAGACCCAAATGCATCGCGGTCTTTTTGCGTATAACGCTCTCGGGTTGTGGACTTGTACATTTGGTAAAATCCCTATAGAATACGGGGTATGAAAACATTTGTAAAAAACCTGCTTTTGGCGGTTTTGATTTTTATTGTCCTGTCTTCCGTTTTCTCGGTTCTCTACGCTCCTGCCGAAAAGATCGAGGAAGTAACGCTTTCCCAGCTTGCCACCCAGGTGAATGACGGCAAAGTTTCCGAAATCGCCGTTGAGGGTAACGCGCTCTCCGTCGTATTGAAAGAAGGCGGCAAAAAAGAAACCGCGAAGAAAGAAAGCGAGGCTTCATTGACCGAATCGCTCAAGAACTACGGCGTGGATGCGGAAAAACTCCGCACGGTCAGTATTAAGATCAAGGAGCCGTCGGGGGCCCTTTTTTGGGCGGGCGTGATCTTGCCGTTCCTTTTGCCGTTCGTACTGGTGGGCGTTCTCATCTGGTTCATGTTCCGTCAGGCGCAGAAGGGATCGCTGCAGGCGTTCAGTTTCAGCAAGACAAAAGCGAAAATGGCGGGGCCGACTGAAAAAGTCACGTTTGCCCACGTGGCTGGCCTGAAAGAGGCGAAAGAAGAATTGCATGAAGTGGTTGATTTTTTGCGCAATCCGAAAAAGTTTCTGGACATCGGCGCGAAGATTCCGCGCGGCGTATTGCTGATGGGGCCTCCGGGCACCGGCAAGACGCTGTTGGCGCGCGCCGTTGCGGGGGAAGCGGGCGTCCCGTTCTTCCATATCTCCGGTTCCGAGTTCGTGGAAATGTTCGTGGGCGTCGGGGCGTCCCGCGTACGCGATACGTTCCAGACGGCGAAGAAGAACGCCCCCTCCATACTATTCATCGACGAAATGGATGCCATTGGCCGGCACCGCGGCGCGGGGCTTGGCGGCGGGCACGATGAGCGCGAGCAGACCCTCAACCAGATCCTGGTGGAAATGGACGGGTTCGAACGCGAAACGCAGGTCATCGTCATAGCGGCGACCAACCGTCCCGATATTTTGGACCCCGCGCTTCTGCGCCCGGGAAGGTTCGACCGCCACGTGACGCTCGACGAGCCCGATATTAACGATCGCGAACAAATCCTCAAGATCCACTCCAAAAGCAAGCCGTTCGCGCCTGACGTGAACCTGCGCGCCGTCGCAGAGCGCACGCCCGGATTTTCCGGAGCGGATTTGGCGAACATCATGAATGAAGGGGCTATTTTGGCGGCGCGGAAAGACCAAACCATCATTTCACAGATACATCTTCTGGATGCCATTGAAAAGGTGATGCTGGGGCCGGAACGCAAGAGCCACATCCTGTCGGCAAAAGAAAAAGAGATTACCGCGTATCACGAAGCCGGGCATGCGCTCGTTGCCGCTTCCTTGCCGGGCACCGATCCGGTGCACAAGATATCCATCATCTCGCGGGGGCGCGCGGGCGGGTATACGCTCAAGCTTCCCACCGAAGACCGGCATCTGCACACCAAGACGGAATTCATCAACGACCTGTCGGTGATGCTGGGCGGCTATACGGCGGAACAGGGCGTGTTCGGCGAGCTCACCACCGGCGCGTCCAACGACCTGCAAAAAGCGACCGAGCTCGCGCGCCGGCTGGTCACGCAATTCGGCATGTCGGACAAGCTGGGACCCATGACGTTCGGGCACAAGGAAGAGATGATATTTCTGGGCAAAGAGATCCACGAGAGCAGGAACTATTCGGAAGCGACGGCGTCCGAGATCGACAAGGAGGTTCGTCTGATGATCGGCAACGCGCACGAAGTGGCGAAAAAGATCATCAAGGAAAAACGGTCGAAGCTCGACCAGATAGCGCGCCGCCTCATCGAAAAGGAAACGATCGAAAAGGAAGAATTCGCACAGCTCATAAAAGAGTGACTTGGAAGCCGAGCTTCCAAGTTGGCGCGTGTAGCTCAACGGCAGAGCACGGAGCTTATATCTCCGCGGTTCCTGGTTCGAATCCAGGCACGCGCACCGGTCTGATTTAAAACCATATGCGCATCCTATCATCAGAACTGAAAAACCATATCGGCAAAGAAGTGACGCTTTTGGGGCGGCTGTATGCCGCGCGCAAAATGGGCGGCATCGGCTTTGCGATCCTGCAGGACCGAAAAGGGCTGGTGCAGGCCGTGTTTGAACAGGAGATCAATGCGAAAGTCGGTTCTATCATCTCGCTGACGGGAACGGTCAAGGAAGAAAAACGCTCTCAGACAGGCGTGGAGCTTGCCGGCAGAAGCATTTCGGTCATCCAGGCTCCCGTGGAGGATTTGCCGTTTGACTTGAGCAAAAAGGAGCTCAACGTGGACTTGCCCACGCTGTTGGACCATCGGCCGCTGACCTTGCGCCATGAATCCGTGCGCTCTATTTTTAAAATATACGACACGGTCATCGGCGCGTACACAGAGGCGATGCGGGGGATGGATTTCACGGAAATAAAAACGCCAAAGATCATGGGCGCTGCGTCCGAGGGCGGAGCGAATTTCTTCACGATAGACTATTTCGGCACGCAGGCGTTTCTGGCGCAGAGCCCGCAGTTTTACAAGCAATTCGGAGCGGGCGTGTTCGAGCGCGTGTTCGAAGTGGGGCCGGTGTTTCGCGCCGAGCGGCATTTCACCACCCGCCACGTGAACGAATACGTCAGTCTGGACGGCGAAATGGCGTTCATTGAGAGCGATGAGGAGGTGCGCGAAACGCTTGAAAAAGCTTTGCGGCATGTATTCGCCAGTGTTGCCGAAAAAAACAAAGACGAACTTGCTTTGCACAAGGCGGAGTTGCCCCTGATGCCAGAAAAAATTCCGGCGATGAAGCTATCCGAGATGCGCCAGATCATCAAAGAAAAATACGGCTACGACATACCCAAAGACACCGACATCGACCCGCAAGGGGAAGTGCACGCGGGGCAGTACGCGAAAGAAAAGTTCAATTCCGATTTCATCTTTCTGACGCATTATCCGCGCGAACACCGGCCGTTCTATATCATGCCCGACGACGAAAACCCCAAAGAGACCAAAAGCTTCGACCTGCTCTTTCGCGGGCTTGAAATCGCCACCGGCGCCCAGCGTATTCATGATTATCATAAGCTCGTGGGAAGCATTAAGATGTACCGCCTCAACCCCGACGATTTCGCGTTTTACCTTGAAGCGTTCAAATACGCGATGCCGCCGCACGGAGGGTGGGGGATGGGCTCCGAGCGCATCGTATACAAATTGCTCGGCCTTTCATCCGTGAAAGAAGCGATTCTGTTCCCCCGCGATGTAAAACGATTAATTCCTTAAAAATCCGCGCGTTTAGCTCAGTGGTAGAGCGTCACATTGACATTGTGAAGGCCGAAGGTTCAATCCCTTCAACGCGCACCGATACGTTCTTTCATAAAGGGGGCGCATCATGGGAAACGAGAAGCTGATTTTTGAAGCCGGAGAGGTGTGTCCGAATATCGAATGTGAGTTTAGGAATGAAAGCGCCAATTCAAAGGATCTGTGCTTTGGCGCGCAGGCAGGAAGAAAACACAGGTTTGTATGCGATCTTGAGGCGTTGAAAAAGCTCTATGCATCGAAGAAGAAATAGCCCCGCAAAAGCGGGGTTTCTTTTTTAGTGCTCTTTTGTTATGCTTTGAAGTATGGCGGTGAATACCAATCCGGTAAAAATCAAGGAAATTCTCGAGCGCGGGGTCGAGGATGTCATCATTAAAGAACATCTGGAGACTGCGTTGAAATCCGGCAAACAACTGCGGGTGAAGTTCGGCATTGACCCGACCGGCCCTAAGATCCATCTGGGGCGCGCTGTTTCTTTGCGCAAGCTCAAAGCGTTTCAGGAGCTCGGACATCAGATCGTTTTGATTATCGGCGACTTCACGGCCACCATCGGTGACCCTTCCGACAAGCTTGCCAAGCGCCCGATGCTTCTTAAAGCCGATATAGAACGGAACATGAAGACGTATGCGAAACAGCTCGCGAAGATTTTAGATATGGAAAAAGTCGAGTTGCGCTACAACAGCGAATGGCTGGGGGGTCTGCGGTTCGCTGAAATCAGCGCGCTCGCCGACAGTTTTTCCCTTCAACAGATGGCCGCACGCCGGAATTTCAAGGATCGCATTGATAAAGGGGAGGAGGTGAGCATGCGGGAGATGCTGTATCCGCTGATGCAGGGATACGACAGCGTTGAGGTAAAAGCCGATGTTGAGGTTGGCGGATTTGACCAGCTTTTCAATGTAAAGGCGGGGCGCGCCATACAGAAGCAGTATGGTCAGCCCGAACAGGATATTCTGACCACGCAGATGCTGGAAGGAACTGACGGCAGGAAAATGTCCACCAGCTGGGGGAACGTGATTACTATTGTGGACGAGCCTAACGATATGTTCGGCAAAATCATGTCCATCAAAGACGAGCTTATCCTGAAATATTTCTGGCTATGCACGGACGTTTTGCAAGATGAGCTGGACGGTTATCAAAAGCGGCTTGAAAAAGGCGCGAATCCAAAAGACATCAAAGCGGAACTGGGCAAAAAAATCGTCGCGCTGTATCATTCCGAAAAAGATGCGCGCAAGGCGGCGGATGATTTTGAAAAGAAGTTTTCAAAAAAGGAATCCTCAACGGAAATAAAAGAGGTTAAATTCGGCGGCGGATCTCTGAAGGCGGTTCTGGTCATGCAGGGGATGAGCGGAGCTGCCGCGGTGCGGCTCGCGGAAGGGGGCTCGGTATCGGTTAACGGCACGGTGACGACAGATTGGAATATCGAAATGAAGACAGGAGACGTTGTTCAATTCGGCAAGAAAAAAGAAACCGTTAAACTGGTGCCATGAAAGGCGTTATTCTGGCCGGCGGGACGGGCAGCCGGCTCTATCCGCTGACAAAAGTCACGAACAAGCACCTTCTTCCGGTGTATAACAAGCCGATGATATATTATCCTCTGGAGACGCTTGCGCGCGCCGGCATCAAGGATATTTTGATTATATCAGGAAAGGATCATGCGGGGCATTTTTTGAATCTGCTCGGTTCCGGAAGGGATTTCGGCGTCAATCTTTCGTTTGAAGTCCAGGACGGGGCTTCCGGCATAGCGCACGCGCTTTCTCTTGCCGAAAACTTTTCAGGGAAAGAAAGCATCGCGGTCATTCTGGGAGACAATATATTTGAAGACGATATTTCCAAGGATATCGCTTCCTTTGAACGACAAGCAGGCGGCGCCAGAATTTTCCTGAAAGAAGTCGGCGACGCGAACCGATTCGGCGTGGCCGAAATACGGGGCGACGCGATCATCGGCATAGAAGAAAAGCCGAAGGATCCGAAAAGCAATCTTGCGGTTACCGGGCTTTATATGTATGATTCAGATGTGTTTGACATCATAAGAACCATCAGTCCGTCGGAACGGGGAGAGTATGAGATAACGGACGTGAACAATGCGTATATCAAAAGAGGGTCTCTGTCCTACTCTCTTTTGCGTGGCGATTGGACGGATGCGGGAACATTTGAATCGTTGTTTAAGGCGAACAACATAGCGCGGGAACACCATGAAAAAACGAATCTTAACGGGTGACAGGCCGACGGGGCCCCTGCATCTTGGGCATTTGGTCGGGTCGCTTCAAAACAGGGTAACATTGCAGAACGAAGGCAATGACGTGTTCGTCATCATTTCCGACTTCCAGGTGCTGACCGACCGGTTGGATACCAAAGAGGTCGAGCGCAATACCTTTGAGCTTCTCCTTGACTATCTGGCGTGCGGGATAAATCCTGACAAATCGACCATCTTTGTGCAGTCGCGCGTGCCGGCGCTCGCGGAGCTTTTCGTGTACCTTTCGATGCTCGTTTCCGTTTCGCGCGCGCAAACAAACCCGACCGTGAAGGAAGAAACGAAGGCGACCGCGAAAGGGAAGATGTCTCTGGGAATGCTCGGCTTCCCTGTTTCACAGGCGGCCGATATTTTGGCATTTGATACGGACGTGGTTCCTGTGGGGGAGGACCAATTGCCACATGTCGAGCAAGCGCGCGACGCGGCGCGCACGTTCAACCATGTGTTCGGGCCGACGTTCAAAGAACCCAAAGCGCTGTTGTCCAAGATGCCGCGCCTAATGGGGCTGGACGCGAAGCAGAAGATGTCCAAGTCGCGGGGCAATGCTATTTTCTTATCCGACACCAAAGAAGAAGTTTTAAAGAAAGTGAAATCCGCGACAACCGACTCGGGCAAGGATATCGTCTTTGATCCCGAAAAAAAACCGGCGGTTTCCAATCTGCTCCAGATGTACCATTTGTTCTCCGGGAAAGAGATAAAAGCGATCGAGAAAATGTATGAAGGAAAAGGATACGCGCCATTTAAACTTGATTTGGCGGAAGTTATCAATGCGTTTCTTGACCCCATTCGCCAAACGAGGGCCGAGCTTGCCAAAGACAAGACCTATTTATCGCTCGTACTTCGCGAAGGGACCGTGAGAGCGCAAGAAGCTTCGGAAACGGTTATGCAGAAGGTCCGCAAGCACATGCACTATGACTACCCGTCCATTTTCCATCACGGCGGCTGAAACCGAAAAAGGCAAGCGGCTTGATAAAGCGCTCACGCTCCATATTTCCGGCTTCTCCCGGAGTGTTTTGCAAAAAGCGATAGAAGCGGGGCAGATCACCGTAAACGGCAAGAAAACAGAAAAAGATTACGCGCTCAAAATCGGTGACGTCGTTTCGGGCGTATTGGAACTGCCCGAAGAACCGAGCATTGAGCCGGACCCTTTGGTGCCATTTACGGTGGTGCATGACGCGCCCGGTTTTGCCGTTATCGATAAGCCCGCAGGCGTGGTGGTGCACCCAAGCTATACGCACAAAAAGGGGACGCTGGTGAACGGTCTCGTGGCGCGCTGGCCGGAAATAAAAGGGGTGGGGGAGCACAGCTTCCGGCCAGGCATCGTGCACCGGCTCGATAAGGAAACGTCGGGGCTTATGGTCGTGGCAAAGACCGATGAGATGTTCCACTGGCTCAAAAAGCAGTTCAAAGAGCATAAGGTCGCCAAAAAATACGTTGCGCTGGTGTTTGGCGCCATGAAGCAAACCGAGGGAGAGATCACCGCCCCCATCGGGCGGGAAGGGACCAAGCAGGTCACCGTTTTTGGCTCAACCAAGCGCTCTATGGGAAAAGATGAAAAATCCAGAAATGCCGCTACCGGCTTCAAAGTCCTTGGTTTATACGCTCATTTCACGCTTGTCGAGGCAACGCCAAAAACAGGCAGGATGCACCAAATCCGCGTTCATTTCAAGCATATCGGGCATCCGCTGGTGGGGGACAAAAAATACGCGCCCGCCCGGCTGTTGCGCTTGTTCCCCTTGAAAAGGCAATTTCTGCATGCCTCAAACCTATCTTTTGCTTTGTCTGACGGAAAACAGGTTTCTTTTGCATCCTCGCTCCCTACGGACCTGGAAAAGGCGCTTACCGTGATCAAAGTTCATTGACTTTACGGAGCGTATTATCTATAATTTTTCTCTATGGAACATACTGAATCCTTTTTTTATACGCTCATTCTGACGATCTGTTTCCTTCTGTTTATCGCGTCGGCAATCGCCGTCATCATCAAAAAACTGCATGTTCCGTATACGGTGGTCCTTGCCGCCATCGGCATTCTTTTGGGCGGCATTTCGCATCTTGAGCAATTCTCATTTCTCAACACGTTCGAGCTTTCGCCCGATCTGGTGTTTTACCTTTTCCTTCCGATGCTCATTTTCGAAGGGGCGTATAATATCCGATTCATTGAAATGCAATCCTCTTTGAAAGCGATTATCGCGCTTTCGGTGGTAAGCCTCATAATCTCGACTTTTTTTATCGGGTTCGCGCTTTTTTACAGCCTTCCTTATCTTGGCATCGAGATTCCCTTGCTCACGCTTCTGCTTTTTGGCGCGCTTATTTCCGCGACGGACCCGATTGCCGCGCTTGCGATATTCAAAGAAGCCGGCGTCCCTCGCCGTTTGCGCATGCTTTTAGAAGGCGAAAGCCTGTTGAATGACGGCACCGCCCTCGCTCTTTTTCAGATCATGCTGGGCATCATCGCGGCGGGATCGGTTACTGTCGGCATCATCGCAAGCGGCTTCGTGCAGTTCTGGGTTCTTATGCTGGGCGGCACGGCGTTTGGCGTTCTTATGGGGTTTATTTTTGCAAAAGCGATTGAAAAGATCAGGAACATTGCGGTCGTCGAGATTACGCTCACGCTTATTTTAGCTCATACCACGTTCATCTTTGCCGAGAAGTTTCTTGCGGTTTCCGGTATTATTGCGACGATGGCGGCCGCTATGGTGATTGGCAATTATGGACGGTATAAAATATCGCGCGGCGTGCGCGAATTCATGGAGCATTTCTGGGAATACGCGGCATTCGTTTCAAACTCCCTTATCTTCCTCCTCATCGGCCTTTCGGTCAGATACGCGAACTTCGGCGAATATGTCATGCCGATCGCCGCCGCGCTTACGATTGTGCTTGCCGCCCGGTTCCTGTCAATATACGCGGTAGTGCCGTTTACCAATCGTCTGACGAGCGAAGAACGGATACCGCGTTCGTGGCAGTTCATCCTGTCGTGGGGCGGTTTGCGCGGCGCTTTGCCTCTTGCCATCGTTCTTCTTCTGCCGCCCGATTTCGCGCATCGCGATTTCATCCTGGTGCTGACGTTGAGCACGATCTTCTTTACGCTTTTGATTAAAGCGGCGACCATTAAGGCGTTCCTGACGTACCTCAAACTGCATGCGTTTTCGAAAACGGAGGAGTTGGAACGAGAAGAGAGCTTTCTTGTGATGGATGCGAGAATTCAGGAACGTCTCCGCGAGATGTTCGAAAAAAACCGCCTGTCGAAAAAAGCATACGATAAATTAAGCGCAATGTATGCGGAGCTCTATGAGCAGTCAAAAGAGAAGCTTCGCGCGCTCTTTGAGAAACGCGGCGCGGGATTTTCGTATGAAGAAGTGCTTGCTATTTTACGAAAACACGCGCTTGGCATCGAGCGCCAGGCGTATCTCGATTTTTTCTCGCGGTATGAGCTTGATGAACGCGTGCTTTCCATGCTCAACCACAAAATAGAGCGTCAGACGGAGAGAATCTTGCGAAATGCTCCGCAGGTGCGCGATGATGCGGCGCTGGTTCCGTTCAGAAGGTTGAAAGGGATTCTGCTTGGTTTTGTGTGGCGTTTGAGGATCCCTTCTCTTGGGAACTGGGAAAGAACGATAAAAATCAGAGAAGTCGTCCAGAATTATTGCATGTATCGTGCCCGGAAAATGAGCGCCGAAAGGGTGCTTGATGAATTGGAGCGCATGAGCGGACAAGGAGAAGACAATCTCTATCGGGAAGCGGCCCGCGCGGCCGCCCAGCAATATCGAAAATGGCAGGAGGATAATATCCATAAGATGAATGCCATCAAACACGAGAACCCCAAGCTTATAGAGACGATAGAGTACACGATAGCGAGCCTCGCCTCGTTGGGCATGGAAATGGAAATTTTAAAAGAAATGCGCGCCAAAGGCATTATGCCGGAGAACGTCTTTTTCGATGTTTATGAATATTATGAGCGCTTGCATCTTGAAAAGGAAAACACTCTCCTTTATTATCGGAAAAGGGCATGAACGCGAGATTCATCCGCCTGAACGGCGGGCAAAAAGGCAAAGCTGGATGGGGCTTGAAAGATTCCGGCGTTTCTGATACTATACGCAAACTATATATTTAAGAAATTTTATGGACAAACTTGCTCAATTCGCGGCTTCACAGATCGGAAAAGCCATTCCCGACTTCAGGGCTGGCGACATGGTGAAAGTGCATCAGAAGATCAAAGAAGGGGATAAAGAACGCATCCAGGTTTTCGAAGGATTGGTTATTTCGCGCAAGCACGGCAAAGGCGTCAACGCGAGTTTTGCGGTGCGCAAAGTGGCTTCAGGCATCGGCGTGGAAAAGACCTATCCGCTGCATGCTCCGTTCATCGATAAGATTGAAGTGGTGAAAAAGACAAAGGTGCGCAGAGCGAAACTCTATTTCATCAGGACCGCGAAAGGCAAGCGCTCCAAGCTCAAAGGCATCCATGCCGAAATGAAACCGGCGACGCTTGCCGATGTCGCCGAGACCGTTTCCGAGGAAGCGGAAGTTGTCGCCGCGTAGGAACGGCGCTATAATTCAGATCAGGCCCATGCCCGGGTGGTGAAACTGGCATACACGCTACCTTGAGGTGGTAGTGCCGCAAGGCGTGGAGGTTCAAATCCTCTCCCGGGCACCATGCGCTCCGTCAATTGAAGGATTAGTTGGTTAAAGCGACCCGTTTATTCACCCGCCTAGATTTTTGCACCTAGCTTTTGGGCGCTTAGCTCAGTTGGTTAGAGCGACTCGTTTACACCGAGTAGGCCTGAGGTTCGAATCCTCAAGCGCCCACCGTGCAAAAATCTGGGCGGGCAAGCCGGGTCAGGCCGGGAGCCCGTCCGCCCAAGTTTTACTTCGTAAAATTTAGGCGGGTGAAAATCTCTCAGCGCGCACCATTTCCCCTTAACAAAAGAGAAGGAAATGTGTACACTGGTAAGGTGTTTGAAAACAAAATATGCCGCGGTAGCTCAGTGGTAGAGCGCATGCCTGGAACTTCGGGCCTTTCCCGAGTAATCGGGATCGAACATCAGGTGAATTCGGGGAAACTCTTAAGAACGCATTTTAAGACAATCCCGAGCCAAGCCGAGCACATGATATATTATGTGCTCGGAAGGTGTAGAGACTATCCCTTTACGGGAGTACTGGTCGCCTTAGGCGACTGGGAAGCGCCTGACCCCCTCGAAAGCGCAGGGGTGATGATATAGTCCACTCTTTGGAAGAGCATGGCGTCGGGTGTTCAATTCACCCCCGCGGCACCAGTTCCGTAAAAATTAGGCGGGTATAGTATACCGGTATTATGCGACCTTGCCAAGGTCGAGAAAGGGGTCCAATTCCCCTTACCCGCTCCATTAGTTTTTGCCACAGAAAGCCCTTGCTTACCGCAGGGTCTTTTTGATATACTGAAAGTGTTGTAATGCGTCTTGTTGTCCATCCCAAAAGGGGAGATAACATTATGAGCAGAGACAGAGATTTTCGGAGAGAGGCGAAAAAAAGAAAGAAGAGGCGTCGTATTTCCGATTCCTTTCTTAAAAAGGAGCGCGACAACGAAGAGACGGATGTACCAGTGCTTTCAGAAGATCAAGTTCTTTCGGGCAAGCTCATTTTTACGTTTACCAAGGACGGGGTTTATGTGATGCCCGTTCCTCCTCGGGCACAAGGGGCGTCTCATTGAGACGCCCCGCAGTTTTATCGGGTAAATCAGTTATCCACATTTGACATTCTCGCTCAACTTTCTACAATACATCTGTACGATAATTTTCGAAAGAGAAATGGCCGAAAGCCCCGAAGGCGATACTATAAAAATCTTCGACTTAGATCTGCAAAAAAGGGTCCACTGCGATTGGTATACGAATGTGCCGATGCTGCGCCACGCGGTCATCGAGGGGATGGGCGTCGCGCACGAGAATCTCGAGCACGAGAAGCTCATGGAGATGATCGAACGGTTCTGCGTCAACATGAAGTTCAGCATCGTCGACCGGCTCCACTACCAGTTCACCCCGTATGGCAAGTCCATCGTGTTCGTTCTGGAAGAAAGCCACGTGGCGGTCCATTCCTGGCCCGAGCGCGGATATATCCACATGGACATCGTCACCTGCACCCCGCAGGAATCGAGTTCGTCCCAGCTCGTGGCGGAGTTCAACGCCGTTTTCAGTCCTGAAAACACGAGGCTTTTGAAGCTCAAGTACTAGAAAAGAGCCCAAAAACACAAGGATAAGATCAAGCGCCCCGAGAAGGCGGCTTTTTTGTTTTATCAAAAATCGCCGTACAACCTTTTGACAAATTGCGCGCTTTTTTGTATCATGGCTTGGTATAGTATTACCAATAATTTCATCTTTGGCATAAGCGCATTTTGGCCATTAGTTTTTCTCTTTATTTTATGTCTTTTTCAGAATACAAATGATATCTGCCCGCCCATACCGAACGTACTGTTCGGGCGGGCGCAAACATCACGGAGCGATATTGCGTGCTATGATTTTGTTCTCTCATATGTTCTCGAAAGATAGGAAATAACGAAGGATTAACCTCTGAAAACTAGGCCAAAAGCGGCCCGTCCCGAACGTACTGTTCGGGACGGGCGGGCGCGAAAAAGCCGGAGCTTTGGCATATGGATATTTTAAGCAGTGCGGCATGGAGTTTGATATTTCTCTTGGGCATCATCGGCATGCTTGCCGGAATTCCTTTGGGATATTTGGTGCGCAAGAAGATCGCGAAGATCCAGATAGGGACCCTGGAAAACAAGCTGGACAAGATGACGGAAGAATCCCACGCGAAAGCGAAGGGGGTCCTGCTTTCGGCGAAGGAGGAGGCCGTGCGTATTTTAGAGGAGGCCAGGAAAGAAGAGAAGGAGCGCGAGCAACAGCTCGCAAAGCACGAGGAGCGCGTGGCGCATCGGGAGGATATGCTGGATAAGAAAGGCGCCGAATACGAGCGCGCGGAAAAGGATTTGTTGTCGAAAGCGGAAAAAGTGAAGCAGATCAAAGAAGAGATCGATCAGATGCGGGAAAAAGAAGCGCTGGCGCTTGAGAAAATTTCAGGTTACAGTAAAGAGAAGGCGAAGGAAGAGCTGTTCAACACGACCGAACAGCTCTACAAGGAAGATATTCTCGTGAGGATCAGGAAAATAGAAAAGGAGGGCAAGGAAGAATTCGAGAAAAAGGCGAATGCTATTTTGGCGACGGTCATCCAGCGCTATGCGGGATCGCATGTTTCCGAATTCAGCACGACCACGGTCACCATCCCATCCGACGAAATGAAAGGGAAGATCATCGGGCGGGAAGGGCGCAATATCAGGACGCTGGAACGGCTCACCGGCGCGGAGATCATCGTGGACGATACGCCCGGAGCCATCGTAATCTCCTGCTTTGACCCCATACGCCGGCAGGTGTGCAAGATGGCGCTCGACATACTGCTTTCAGACGGCAGGATCCAGCCCGCGCGCATCGAGGAGGCGGTGGAGAAGGCGAAAGCGGATATCACCAATAAGGTCAAACAAGAAGGCGAAGCGGCCGTAGAGGAGGTCGGGCTTGTGGGCATCGACCCGCGCCTGGTCAATCTGCTGGGCCGGCTGCATTACCGCACCAGTTTCGGGCAGAACGTATTGCGCCATTCCATCGAGGCCGCGCATGTTTCCGCGATGCTCGCCGAGGAGCTTGGCGGCGACGTGCAGATAGCGCGCATGGGGGCGCTGTTCCACGACATCGGCAAGGCGGTGGACCATGAAGTGCAGGGAACGCACGTGGAGATCGGCAGGAAGATTTTGGAAAAATTCGGCGTGGACCATCGGGTCGTCCAGGCGATGCAGTCGCACCACGAAGAATATCCGTACGAAACGCTCGAATCCATCATCGTGCAGATAGCAGAAGCCATCTCCGCGTCGCGCCCGGGCGCCCGCCGGGGCACCATCGAAACCTACCTGCGCCGTTTGGAAGAGCTTGAAGCCATCGCCATGTCATTTGAGGGCGTGGAGAAGGTATACGCGATATCGGCCGGACGCGAAGTCCGCGTGTTCGTGACGCCCGAAAAGATAGACGACTTGGGCGCGCGCAAGCTCGCGCGCGCGGTGGCGGATCGCATCCAGCAGGAGCTGAAGTATCCGGGCGAGATCAAGGTCAATGTCATCCGGGAAACCAGAGTGCTTGAATTCGCACGGTAAATGAACATTCTTTTTTTCGGAGATATTTTCGCACGGCCGGGACGCGAGGCGCTCGCGCGCGTTTTGCCTTCCCTGAAAGAGAAATACCGTCCCGACTTGATCGTGTGCAACGGAGAAAATCTGGCGCACGGCGCCGGCGCGACGGAGACGGTCGTCAAGGAGATGTTGGCCATGGGAGTCGACGTGATCACCTCGGGCAATCATATCTTCGACAAGAAAGAGATAGCCGATTTCATGGAGGGGGAGAACGCGCCGCTTATCCGGCCGCTGAATTTCGAAAGCGGGAGCCCCGGCAAAGGATTTTATGTTGTTGAGAAAAAAGGGGCGAACATCGTGGTGCTCAATCTCATCGGGCGGGTGTTCATGAAACGCGAATACCAAAATCCGTTTCTCGTGGCGGAGGAATTCCTTAAGACAATACCCTCCGATATTAAAATAATTCTCGTTGACTTTCACGCCGAAGCGACATCCGAAAAGAAGGCGATGGGGCTGTTTTTGGACGGGAAAGTGTCTGCCGTGGTGGGCACGCATACCCATATTCAGACCGCCGACGAGCAGATCTTGCCGGGCAAAACAGCCTATATCAGCGATATCGGCATGACCGGCGCCGCGGAGTCCGTCATCGGCATGGATGCGCGGCTGGTTATCGCGATGTTCAAAGGAGAAAAAGTGAAAATGGACATCGCGGACTCAAAAAACGCTGAAATAAACGCCGTTTTTCTTGTTATTGACGAGCAAAGCGGAAAAGCCATTTCCGTGGAAAGAATACGGATGTCGGGAGAAACGTGAGTATTATTGCGCATTTTCAACCCTTCTGATATAATGGAGGGACAGAATGAAATACGGCGCGTATTTCAAAGGTCGTACCTAATTAATTTACATAAGCATATATAACATCATGAATAAAGACGCATTAGTGGAAGTGGTCCTTGCAAAAGCGGGACTGGAGACTAAAAAATCAGCACAGGACGCGGTTGAAGCGGTTTTCTCGGCTATTTCGGGATCGTTGGCAAAAGGGGATGAAGTGGCTATCTCGGGATTCGGTACGTTTTCCGCCAAGGCGCGCGCCGCGCGCCAAGGGGTGAATCCCAAGACCGGCGAGCGGATCCAGATCAAAGCGACGACCGTGCCGAAATTCAAAGCCGGCAAGGCATTGAAAGACGCGGTGAAAGGATAGTTATTTTTCAGAGCTCTGAAAGAAAAACACACAACTCCCGAGAAATCGGGGGTTGTGTGTTTTTCTTACTGTTTGTATGCTTTCCAAAATTGCCCGATGGCATTGTGGTAGCCGGGCGCGAGAGGCATCTGCTGCCATGATTGTGCATCAACCCATCGGCATGCTTTATGCTCGGGGCTCAATACGATATCGCCGGATTTTTTGATGCACAGAAACCCGATGAGGAAAACGAAGCCGGACGGATTTTGCCGCACCCATGTCGTGACGGGGCGGCTGATCTCATAGCGAACACCTTCTCCCAGTTCTTCCGCGATCTCGCGTTTTAAGATGTCGGCGTGCGGGAGCAGTTCTTCCCCGACGTCAATCCTCCCGCCGGGAATTTCCCAAACGCCGCGGCTCTCCTGCATAAGGAGGAGCTTGTCCTTCTCATTCACCATGAATGCCTTGATGCCGACTTGGAATTTTTGTATCTCGCGCATTGTCGAGTTTAATTCTGGAGCGGGCCGCCCTTCTGGGCGAGCCCCGCTCAAGTTTTCTTGAGAAAATTTGAGCGGGTGGGGAGAATCGAACTCCCGTTACCAGTTTGGAAAACTGGAATAATAACCATTATACGACACCCGCCTGCTGTGCGCTTCTTGAAAATTATATCTGACTATCCCTCTTTTGGCAAACCGCCGTTTTCCGCTTTTTTCTTGAAGAAGACATGTAGCGCGTAAGACGCTCCTCCGACGATGATGACAATAAGGATGACGTGCTCGATGCGTTTTACGGAACGCAGGCTTTCTTCGAAAATGTAGCCAAGGAAGAAAAATCCGCACGCCCACAAGAGCGCGCTGGCGACGTTATAGTACATGAACCGTCCGATGCGCATGGCGCTCAAGCCCGCGAAAAACGGCGTGAAAGGGCGCAAGGGGCCGATGAACCTTCCGAAGAACACGCTTTTGCCGCCGTGCTTCGCGAAAAAACGCTCGGTCTTTTCAAAATAGCTTTTTTTGAAGAGGTTTTCCTCTTCCTGTTCGATATCGGCAAGCTTTCTTTTGGCTTTGCGGTACCATGCGCCGATGGCGTAGCCCCCGAGATCACCCAGGATTGCGCCCGCGACCGCGAACGCAAGCGCGTCGTATTTATCCAGATATCCTTCAAACGAAAGGATGCCCGTCATAACCAGCAAGATGTTCCCGGGCACGATAAGGCCGGCAAACGGTATCGCCTCGAGAAACGAAGCGAAAAAAATCACCGTGTAGGCGGTGTAACGATGATATTCGACATAGCTCGCTATGCCCGTGAAAATCTCATACCAATCCATGCCGTCAATCATACCAGAGATGCGAAAAAAGAGAAGCGCAGGACGTGTTTCATTATTTATCCACAAGGGCGTAACAGCGCGGCACGATAACGTGCTATACTGAAGCTATTATTAAGTAAAAAGTCATTTCATGCATAAACTATCGCTCATCATCGTCTTTTTAGCAGCGGGGTTCGTCATCGGCGCCATGGTGGGATTTTCCTATGGCAATCAGCAGGGATCGGCAGCCGGGCAGACGCAGGGGTACGCGCAAGGGAAAACTGACGGCGTACAAGTGGAAGTGGCGCGTGCGAAAGCGGAAGCCGAAGCGCAGGCACAAGCGACCGCCGAAGAGGCGGCAAAAGCGGCAAATCCTTTTGCGGAAAGCGCGGCAAATCCTTTTGCGAAAACAACCAATCCGTTTGAAGGGGTGATCATTAATCCTTTTGCCCAATGAGAGCTTCATTAGCTTTCAGCTTCACTGGCTTTCAGATATGAAAAAAACTTTTTATTTTTCAGTTGTAGCGGCCGTTTTTTCTTTCGGGCTCGTTTCGTTTGCCGCCGCCGCGTCCATTTTTGACATTACCTATCCCATTGCCGAGCTTGGCGGATGCGCCGACCAAGCGGCATGCAAAGCATACTGCGACGATCTTAGCAATAAAGACGCGTGCATCGCGTTTGCGGAGAAGGCGGGGTTTGTTTCCGAAGAAAAGGCGAAAGAAGCGAAAGCATTGCCGTCATCCGGCCCTGGCGGTTGCGCTTCACAGGAGGCGTGCCGGACCTATTGCGACGATCCGGCGCATGAAGATGAATGCGTTGCGTTCGGTCAACGGTACGGTTTATTGAATAAAGGGAGCGATGTCAGCGAGCGCGCAAAACTTATTCAGGAAGAAGGAGGACCGGGCAAGTGCCGGTCTGAAAAGGAATGCCGAGCGTTCTGCGAGAATCCCGCGCATGAAGGAGAATGTCTTGATTTCGCGGAAAAACATAACCTGGGCGATAAAAAACAAATACAATCTGCAAAAAAGGTGCAGGATCAAGGCGGTCCGGGCGGATGCAAATCAGAGAAGGAATGCCACGCCTACTGCGAGAATCCCGATAACTCAGAAACCTGCATCGCCTTTGCGGAAGGTCAGGGTTTTATGAGTAAAGAGGAGGCAGCTCGGGCGCGTCAATTTTCGAATAAGCCAGGTCCGGGCGGTTGTCGCGGTGAGGCGTGTAAAATGTATTGCGAAGACTCTGCTCACCAGGAAGAATGTATCGCGTTTGCCGTGGAGAACGGTTTTATGAGTAAAGAAGATGCGGAGCGCGCAAAGAAATTCGCGGGCAAGCCCGGACCGGGCGGATGCAAGGGCGAGCAATGCAAAGAATTCTGCCACGATCCGGCTAACGAAGAAGCATGTTTTCAATTCGCGGTTGAGAATGATCTTATCCCGAAGGACGAGATCGAGAGGGTCAAGAAATTCAAGAACGTGGCTAACCAGGGAGGTCCCGGCGGATGCCACGGCGACCAATGCCGTCTCTATTGTGAAAATCCCGCGCACCAGGATGAATGTTTTAAGTTTGCCAAAGAGCGCGGCCTTTTGGGCGAAGAAGAATTGAAGATGGCGGAGCGCGGGCGCGAGCTTTCGAAAAAAGTGAAGGAAGTCGGCGGTCCTGGAGGGTGCAAATCAGATAATGAATGCCAAGCATTTTGCCGGAATCCCGACAACGTCGAAGCATGTCTCGCATTTGCGGTGGAGCATGGCGGCTTCAAACCAGAGGAAGCGAAAGGCATGCTGAAGCGGTTTGTAGAGGACAGCGTGCGGATGCGCGGTCCGCGAGGTCCTGGTGAGTTTGGGATGCCGTCTTCGGGCAGTCCTGGACGCATGATGTCCATGGGTCTCCAAGAGGAGTTTGGTCAAGGGGGGATGCAAAATGCAGAATTTGAACGGCAATTTGAAGATCGTTTTCAGAGATTTGAACAACTAAGAGGATTTGAGGATAAATTCAGGCGGCCGGAAATTGGTCAGATGCAGGGCGGTCCGGGCGGATGCCAAGGACCAGAAGAATGCATGAAGTATTGTTCCGATTCCGCGCATCAGCAGGAATGTATGAATGCCAGCCCGCAGGAAGGGATGATGCCGTCGGGAAGCGGGCCGTTTGATGGCGGGCGCGGATTTGGCGGTTCCGGTCAGATGGGTATGCCGCAGGATGCTTTCGGCAAATGCGTTGCTGGAGGCGGAACGATCGTAAAATCAGAACCCCCGGCGCTTCCCAAATGCGTGAACAAAGACGGCAGTGAAGTTACGCTTCCCGCGGATGTGATGCGCGGTGAAGGAGGGACGAGCGGGTCCATGGCTGGATCGGCTGTTTGTTCCGGTCCCAAGCCGTTGATGCCCGTGCCGGTCGGATGCACAGGGCCGGTATGCAAAGAAGGGAGATGGGGATTTGATTGTTCCCAAGGAGAGCGCGTCGCTCCCCCGACTCCGGGGATGATGCCGCCCATAGGCACACAACAACCAACCGCTCCGACAACGATGCAGATTCGGGAGGGCGTTGCATGTACGGAGGAATGGAGGCCAGTGTGCGGCACGAATGGCAGGACCTATCCCAATGCCTGTTTTGCAAAAGCGGATAATATGACCGTGGCGAAGATGGGAGCATGTGAAAGCGCCGAGCTCAAACCAGCGGATGGGACCTATCCGCAACCATATCCCGGGTATTATCCTCCGCCCGCTGATCCCTATCCATCGGGAGATCAATACCGGCAGTTCACGCCGCCTCCCACGGAAATCGCGCCACCGCAAACCAGAAGAAGCCCTCCCGATATTTTCTTTGCGACGATTTTGGAGGCATTCAGGAATCTGTTGCCTCATTGAAACAAAAACTCCCCGTTAAACGGGGAGTTTTTGTTTCAGCATGGATTCATTCATAACGGATCTCCACCTTGTCTTTGTCCTGCATGATGTAGTTTTCAAATTCGTCGCTGTGCTTGCCGTTCACGAGCATCTTGACCGTTTTTTCGTCTTTAGCGCAGGAGTCGAGTACGCACGAGCTTGAAAACTTCTTTCCCCAGAGCGCAAAGAATTTTCCGAGCTTGATGTCATCTTTTTTCACGAGACCGGAAAATTCAAGATGGATTTCGCCGGTCGCGTCGTGCGTGTGCATGGGGTTGTGCGTAATGCCGATGCCGATGTTCGCCGGAATTTCCTGTTCTTTGCCGTCAATGAAAATGGCAAGCTGGGCGTGCCAGTGCATGCCGTTTTGAGCTATCACGTCGTCTTGCGGCGCAGCCGGCCCGGAAGAAGCGTACCATATCCCTAGTCCCGCCAGCGCGGCCAGCGCGCCGAGAAAAGAAAACGTTTTGACGGCGTTGTGGAAAGAGCGTTTTTGCCCCCGTTCCGCCCGCGCTTCCTGTTTCGCCATTTTCTTCGCCGCGTAGTTATTCTGTTCCATATAAGCTACATCATAATGCGCTTTCTTTCCTGCGTCAATTTTCAAAATGTCTCCGGTGGTCGGAAACTCCGCATTTATCGCGGAGTTGGAGACACTGAGCGAGCGGAGCTTCGAAAAGCTCAACTCACTTCTTCCCGCTCCGCGAGTCGAAGTGTCGGGCCGCCCCGCCCCGCCCCGGCGGGGTCTACATGCTCCTTCACCCCGTTAGAAATTTTTTGTCGGAGAGCCGAGAATCGAACTCGGACCGCATGCTCCCAAAGCATGTATACTACCACTATACTACTCTCCGATGCTGTTTCTGACGGGACAAGAAGCAAGCGAGTATCAAAAATTATGGCATGTCCGGCTTCATTTGTAAACCACGGTTTTGGTACATTCAATAGTGAAGTGCAACACCCCGGGTAAATACTTCTAAAGGGGTTCTCCACCCAAGTCGCTTTCTCGGGCGGGTGTTGAGGGCATGTTCAACCTTGGCGATGTCCTCATCGGGTATCATACGGAAATCGGTTCCTTTGGGGAAGTACCAGCGGATAAGGCCGTTGGTGTTTTCATTCGTCTCCCGTTCCCACGAATGATACGGATGAGCAAAGAAACAGCAGATGCCCGCAGCTTCTTCAACGTCTTCCCACTGCCGGTTCTCCGGCCCGTTGTCGACGGCGAGCGTACGGCGGCAGTGCGCGGGCAAGGACGCAAGCCGTTTCGCGATCGCCTCTCTGGTTGCGCCCGCGGTCTTGTCTCTGACTTTGGTGATGAGTGCCAGCCCGCTTTTCCGTTCCACGAGCGTATTGATGCCGGGAGCATGATGCGCGGACTCCACGGTATCGCCCTCCCAGTCTCCGATGCGAGAGCGTTTCTCCACGATGACGGGACGTTCATCGATGGAAGGGCCGTTTGGCTTGGAAACACGCTGTCCTTTGCGCATCCCTTTCTTTGCTCTGCGTTTGTGCCTCCGCTTGAGATACGGGCGCAGATCTTCGCACCCCGGCTTCACGGAACCATTCCCTCTGCGGCGTATCTGCGCGTAGATGAACTGATAGATGGCTTCGTGCGAGATGCGCACGTGAAGGTCGCTGCGGATTCTGCCTGCGATCTGCTCGGGAGAAAAGCCCGCCTTCAGCTTTGCCACCGCATAGGTGCGGATACAATCGCTTTTGAGCCGTTCCGTTCTGCCTCGGAAAGAACGGTGCTCAAGCGCCCGTTCATGGGCGACGCGCGGCGTATACTGGCGGCGTTCCGGCGGGAGGTTTCTTTGTATCTCCCGCGCCAGTGATGAGGGGGAGCGTTTCAGACGCTTGGCCAGGGAGCGAATCGACACATTCTGCCACAGGCCGAGTTGGATCTCCTCGCGCTCTCCCACCGACAAATGATGGTAGTGCATATACTTCCATAGCACCAGAAATGTTGCACTTACTTGTTGAACCTATTTTTATAAAAAAGACGAATGTGGTAGTATAGATGATATGGAAACGGGTTTTTTAGCGAATCTGAACGTGCGGCGCCAGTGCAAAGAGCAGTTTGGCGTCTCTGTTTTGCGCTGTCCGATATTCCTGTTCATCGTCATGGGGGTTGTGGTCATCGCCTCGGTGCTTGCCGCGTATGTCGTGGCAAACTACTATAATGCCAATCCGGAACTCTCTGCCTTGCTTGCACTCGCAACCGCGGCGCTGATATTAATTTTGGGGAACATTATTTTACATGGTATTACCAAGGTGGTCGAGCTCTCCAAGATGAAATCACAGTTTTTAAATCTCATTTCGCACCAGTTGCTGACCCCGCTCACCGCTCTGAAATGGTCGGTGAATGCGCTTGAAACTGAGAACGTTGTCCAAACAAAAGCCGAGCAGGGCGAACTGCTTTCCATTATCAAGCAAAACAGCAATGTCATGATCCAGACGGTGAACACCATACTGGATATTTCTCGTCTTGAAAGCGGCAAGCTTAAGCTGAATTTCGAAAAATGCGATATCGCAAAAGTCGTCGAGGACGGCATCGCCTCGCACGCGGACGCTGCGCGGGAAAAGCAAAGCGCCATCACCTATACGCGCGATCCCGGCGTAACGTTCGTGTATGCCGATCAGGCCCGCCTGAAGGTTGCCGTGGAACAGCTGCTCGACAACGCGGTGAAATACAGCAGAACGGGTTCCGCTATTTCCGTTGCGCTGCGTATGGCGGGAAGCGTCGTTATTTTTGAGGTGAAAGATGCCGGCGCCGGCATTCCCAAAGCGGAGCATAAAAACGTATTCGGCAAATTCTTCCGCGGTTCGCGGGGCATGATGAGCGAAACCAGGGGGCTGGGCGTCGGGCTGTTCGTCGCGAAATACATCGTTGAAGCGTCGGGCGGGAGCATCAATTTCGAGTCCCAGGAAGGGGTCGGCTCGAAGTTCTGGTTCTCCTTGCCTGCGTATAATAAATAATCAGCTTATAGCTTTCAGCTTCATCAGCTTTTAGAGTGGCATCCCTAAAAGCTGAAAGCTAACGAAGCTGAAAGCTAAAATCATATGGCGACCATTTTATTCATCGAAGACGAAACATCTCTGCAAAAGACGTTGAGCAGTATTTTGAAATCGTCCGGATTCGCGGTGTCCAACGCATATGACGGGGAAGCGGGGCTTGCGGCCGCGAAAAAAGACAAGCCGGACCTGATCCTTCTGGATCTGATTTTGCCTAAGATGGATGGTTTTGCCGTGCTCGCGCATCTGCGCGCCGAAGAAGCCACCAAAAACACGCCGGTCATCGTCTTGACGAACCTTGAGTCGGCCGAAGACGTCGAGCGCGTCATCGGCCTGGGAGCGACCATGTATCTGGTGAAAGCGAATTACGACCTCACCGATATTGTTGCGAAAATAAAAGAAGCCTTAATGTAGCTTTTAGCTTTCAGCTGCATCAGCTTTTAGAGTGGCATCCCTAAAAGCTGAAAGCTAACGAAGCTGAAAGTTGTATTACTATGCGCGTAGAACCGGAACAACTTTCCGCTTTCCTGCTTGACGCCGGGCTGGTCAAACAAGAGCAGCTTGTCGAAGCCCAGCATGAAGCCGCGCAGTCGGGCAAGAAATTAGGGGCAGTGCTTCTGGAAAAAAAGATTGTTTCACAAGAGGAGCTCGTCAAGCTGGAAGCGTACATCTTGGGCATTCCGTTTGTCAATCTGGAAAAAGACACGATCCCCCCCGACGTTCTGCATATCATTCCCGAGCCCATCGCCCGCAAATACAGCGTGGTGGCATTTCGCAGGAAGGGCTCCGAATTGGAAGTGGCGATGACCGATCCGGAAGATATCCAGACCATCGAGTTCATCCGCAAGAAAGCGAACCTGACCATTCTGCCGCGCCTGACGAACGCCGCCAGCATCGCCGCGACCCTGAAACAGTACCAGGAAAGCATCGAACAGGAATTCAGTTCGTTGTTCGGCGTTGAAGGAGGCGGGGAGGGAGGAGCCCCCAAGGAGGGCGAAGAATCGGGGTCGCTTGAAGGAAAGATCATCACCGGTTCCCGGGAAGACGACGGAGAGGGCGGCACAAAAGCGGAAGATCTGGCGAAAGCGGCGGAAGACCTGCCGGTCATCAAGATCGTGGATTCGCTTTTTCATCACTCCATCATTCAGAATGCTTCCGACATCCACATTGAGCCGACGGACAAGGATGTCGTGGTGCGCTACCGCATCGACGGCATTTTGCATGACGCGATGGTATTGCCCAAGAAATTGCAGGACGGCATCGTGGCGCGCATTAAAGTGCTTTCCAATCTGCGTCTGGACGAACACCGGCTCCCGCAGGACGGGCGGTTCAAGATAGAAGGCGGCGAGTACAAGATATCTTTCCGCGTTTCGATGATCCCGGTATACGACGGAGAGAAGATTGTGATGCGCCTGCTGCGCGAAGAAACGCACGCCAACACGCTCGAGTCGCTGGGCATTCACAACGAAACGCTCGAACGGATCCACCGCGCCATCAGACGGCCCAGCGGGATGTTCCTGGTGACCGGTCCGACGGGGTCGGGGAAAACGACGACGCTCTACACGGCGCTTGAGATCTTGAATACGCCCGAAGTGAACATTTCCACCGTGGAAGATCCGGTGGAGTACCGCATGCCGCGCGTCAACCAGACGCAGGTGAAGCCCACGATCGGGCTGACGTTCGCCGCCGGCCTGCGCGCGCTCTTGCGCCAGGATCCCAACGTCATCATGGTCGGCGAGATCCGGGACACGGAGACTGCGTCGCTTGCGGTGAACGCCGCCCTCACGGGACACCTCGTGCTTTCCACGCTTCACACCAACTCGGCCGCCGGGGCTTTCCCGCGGCTTATCGACATGGGCGTCGAATCGTTCCTCATCGCTTCGACCGTCAATGCCATCCTGGCCCAGCGCCTGGTCAGGCGGCTGACCGTCGAAAAAGAAAAATATCATTTGACGGAAGATCAGATAAAAAATCTTAAGGACCTCTTCGATATCGGAGAGATCCTTGAGATCATGAAGAAAGAAAAGGCGGTTTCCCCTTCCGCCACATGGGAAACGATCGATTTTTATAAAGCGAAACCGACGAAAGAAGCGCCTTCCGGCTACAAAGGGCGCGTGGGCATCTATGAGGTGATCGAGGTATCTGATACAATAAAGGATATGATCTTGAAGCACGCGGAATTCACCGAAATAGAGCGCGCCGCAAAAAAGGCGGGCATGATCACTATGGTCCAGGACGCGTTCATCAAGGCGGCATCGGGATACACTTCTTTGGAAGAGATATTGCGCGTCGCGACGGAGTAAATCATGAAACATGTAACATGAAACTTGAAACATACAATCAAAAAGCTGAAGCCAAAAAGAAGCAATTCTTGTTTCACGTTTCACGTTTCACGTTTCACGACTAGCCATGCAATTCACCTATACGGCAAAATCGATGGACGGGCAGGTAAAGTCGGGTGTTCTTGCCGCCAAAGACAAAGTTGAGCTTGCGCATCTTTTGCGCGCCCAGGGCTACATGCTCACCTTGGCGCAGGAAGAAGGGGAGGCCGGCGCAGCGAGCGCCGGCGCGGCAAATCGTTTTATCGGGAAAATAACCGGTTTTCGCGGCATCTCGCTCATCGACAAGATCATGTTCACGCGGAATCTGGCGGTCATGATCGGCGCCGGCCTTGCCATCAACCGCGCGTTAGCGGTGCTCGCGGAACAAACGGAGAATAAAAAATTCAAAGACATCATCGCCCAGGTCGCCACGGGGATCCAGGGCGGCAAGTCGTTCGCCGATTGCATCGGCAGGCACCCCGCGGCGTTTTCCGAGATCTACGTCGCCATGATCCGCATCGGCGAAACGGCGGGGAATCTGGAATCGGTATTGAACGGATTGGCGGACCAGATGAAAAAAGATTATGACGTGGTCTCGCGCGTGAGGGGCGCCCTGATGTATCCGGGGGTCATTTTCACCGTCATGATCATCATCGGTTACCTCATGATGATCCTGGTGGTGCCCAAATTGACCGCCACGTTCAAGGATCTGGGCGCGGACCTGCCCGCTTCGACGGCTTTCGTCATTTTTTTGAGCGATTTCATGCTCAACTATTGGTATCTCGCGGTGGGAGGAGCGGCGGCATTCATCTGGGGCCTGCGGGCGGCATTGAAAACGCCGTGGGGCAAGAAAAATTTCGATGCGCTCATTCTGAAGATGCCGGTCATTAAAGGGCTTTCGCAGAAAATGAACTCGGCGCGCTTCTGCCGGACGCTCGGCATCCTCATTGATTCGGGCGTGCCCATCGTCAAGGCGCTTGAGATTCTTTCCAAAACGCTGTCCAACCATTTTTTTTCCGAGTCGCTCGTCACGGCGTCTTCAGAAATCCAGAAAGGGAGAACGCTGTACGAATCGTTGAGAAGATATGGCAAGCTGTACCCGCCCCTGGTAACCCAGATGATCGCGGTGGGAGAAGAGACGGGCTCGCTCACGAAAGTGCTGTCCCGCCTCGCAGATTTCTATGAAGACGAAGTGAATAATCTGACTAAGAACATGTCCACCATCATCGAGCCGGTGATGATGGTTTTTATCGGCGCGGCCGTCGGTTTTTTCGCCCTCTCCATGATCACGCCGATGTATTCGGTGATGGATAACATATGAAAAAAATTTCAAAATTCGAAATTCGAAATTTGAATTTGTGTGAGAAGGGTTTCACCCTCATCGAGCTCCTTGTTTCTGTCGCGGTGCTTGCCGTGCTTTCCACGTCGGTTTTTTTGGGGTACAGTTCGGTTTCCAAAAATACCGAACTCAAGACCGCCACGTTCAAAGTGCTGGATATTTTAAATCTCGCCCGCTCGCGCACGATAGCATCGCTTGCCACGTCAAGCTACGGCGTGCATTTTGAACAGTTCCAATATGTGCTTTTCAAAGGGACGGCCTATGATGCCGGCGATGCGAACAATATTTTTTATGCTTTGCCGGCCTCGGCGGAGGTGGCGACCATCGCCCTCTCGGGCGGCGGTTCTGAAGTGATATTCGACCGTTTGACCGGCAAGACGTCCCAGAGCGGGAGCATTGTCGTGCGCCTCCTGTCTGATATCACCAAGTCAAAGACCATCACCATCCTATCGTCGGGGCGGTCTGATATCATCGAAAGCGCGCTGAATCCTTCGGGAACGGCGCGCATTGCCGATACGCGCCACGTGCATTTTACCTATGAGCAGAGTATTGCATCGATTACGAATATGGTGCTGAACTTCCCCAACGATATCGTGACGCAGAATGTCAACTTTCTATCGTATTACAATGCGGGGGTATTTGACTGGTCGGGAACAGTCATGGTGGGAGGGTCTCCCCAGGTGTTGCGCGTGCATACGCATGCGAACACGGGTGCGTCTGCTGATTTTTCGGTGACGCGCGATCTGCGGTATAATACGGTAGCCAAGCGGCTGGAGATTTCTCTCGATCTTGAGAATGTGCTGAATTACAATGCCATTGATGGAGTAGCCACCACTACCTCCTTTCTTGTTTCTAATCTTCAGGTGCAATAAATCATGAAGCATAAGTTTCACGACGCGAAAGGAGCCGGAATGATAGAATTGCTTATTGCGGTTGCCATTATCGCAACGTCGTTTTTCGCCATTGCGCAGATAAGCATCATGGCGTTGCGCGCCGCGGGCGACCGCAACGACAAAGCGCAGGCGCTCGCGCTCGCGGAAGAAGGCGTGGAGGCGGTGCGCACGATACGGGACGGAAGCTGGACAAGCGGCATCGCTCCACTCACGTTCGGCTCGACGTATTACGCCGCAGTATCTGGCGGGAAATGGACGCTTACGTTATCCAATCCCGGCGTTCTGCAAAATAAATTCACGCGCACGATCATTCTCAATAACGTATCGCGGGATATCAATGACAATATCGTCGCGGCGGGCGGTACGGATGATCCAAAAACAAAAAAGGCCATGGTGACGGTCTCGTGGGGAAGTCCGGTAAAAAACATCCAGCTTATTACGTATATCGCTGATATTTTGAAAAACTAGCCAGACCAGCTTTCAGCTTCATTAGCTTTTAGCTTATAGAAATGCAAAATCCAATAAAAAAATTAAGAATTTCTCTGAAAGCTAATGAAGCTAATAAGCTAAAAGCTGAACGGGGATTCACCATTATCGAAACGCTGATATACGCCTCACTGGTGAGCATTGTTGCGGGCGTACTGACCGTTTCCGTCGCGAATAACTTGAAAGCATACAATAAATCGGAAGCGCGGCAGAATGTGCTCGCCAACGCGAATGCCGCGTTGAAACTCATCATGGATGAAGTAAAATACGCAAAAAGCATTTATACGCCGACAAGCGTTTTTGGCAGCGCCAATGGGCAGTTATCCCTTGAAACAGTGCAAAACGCGCCGACCGGGGAGAACACGACGTATGTCGATTATTATCTAGACGGGGGGAGGATCTATGAAAAAAGAGAAGGGCAGGCCGCTTTGCCGCTGACGTCGGACCGCGTGTTCACGACGTCGTTGCTGTTCACCCGTTCCGTCGCGACCAGCACGAAAGATTCCATTACGGTAGAGATCGGGGCAAAGATTAATACGGCAAGCGGTTTGCTGGAGAGTCAGGCGAGCACGACCGTGCAATCCACGGCGGCTCTGCGGGGAGCATACTGAAGTAGCTTATAGCTTTCAGCTTCATTAGCTTTCAGAGAAAATGCAAAATTCAATACAAAAATCAAATATTCCCCTAAAAGCTAACAAGCTAACGAAGCTAAAAGCTGATGAAGGTTTCGCCGCAATCGTATCGGTTATATCTGTCATCGCGCTGGGGCTTATTTTCAGCTCGGGGTTTTTGTTCGTCACCGTACAGAACACTGCGGCGCTAAAAGACCAGCTTAATTCCGCGCAAAGCTACTATGCGTCTGAAGCGGGCATTGAAGACGCCATCTACCGCGTGAAGAACGGCAAGAATATCGGCGCACAGACCGTGCTTGCGGTCGGATCCGCCGCCGCAACCACCACCATCTCTTCCGTGGGGCAAACGAAAACGATCCTTGCCGAAGGCGGCCTTACGGGCACTATCCGTCGCGTACAAACAACGCTCGCGCTTGACGCCACGCAGTCCGATTTCCGCTACGGCGTACAGATCGGTGCGGGGGGTCTCGAGATGAAGCAAAACAGCGTTATCAACGGCAGTGTCTATTCCGACGGCAACATCACCTGCGCAAGCAGCTGTTCCGGGACGAAGATATTGGGAGACGCATGGGTTGCCGGGGGCGCCGCGGCAGGCGCCGACCAGCAGTCCACCGCCACCACTTCCGATTTTATCGTCGGCAAGACGGTCGGCGGGAACGATCAATGGGACGGGGCGCAAAGCTTTATCCCCAGCATCAACAGCCCGATCACGAAAGCGAGCCTATATCTGAAAAAAGTCGGGAATCCGCCGGACGCGACCATCCGCATCATCGAAGATAAAAGCGGAAAACCGGGCGGTTCGTCGGATGAGGTTACGAGCGGCACCCTGAACGCGTCTTCGGTAACGGCGAACTACGGGTGGATCGATATCGGATTCTCTTCCAATCCCACGATTGTGACCACGAAGACCTATTGGATCGTGCTGGACGCGAGCAATGACGCTTCGAATTATTGGACGTGGGGGTACAGCACGGCAAACCCGTACGCGAGCGGGCAGGGAAAATATTCCCGCGATTGGAGCGTCGGCAATCCGACCTGGACGAATGTCAACGCGAGTGCGAATTCCGACCTGGCGTTCAAGGTGTTTTTAGGGGGAGTCGCCACCAAGATCGACGGCTTGCTGGTGACGGGCGACGCGCACGCCAATACTATTTTGAACGCGCAAGTATGCGGGAACGCATATTATACGACGATAGACAGCTCATCACTTACGTTTTTGAATTCACCCGGGTCGCCCTGTACGATGCCGTATACGCCAGGTACCGGCACCATTGACGTCGATCCGCCCGTGATTCCCATGTCCATTACGCAATCGAACATTGATTTATGGAAGGCGTCAGCGGAAGCCGGCGGAACGACTCCCGGGCCGTATTCGCCGCCCAATGGGACCATTATCGGACCGCAAAAGATTGACGGCGATCTGAACTTCACGACCAACGGCAATACGTATTACATCAACGGGCCGGTGTGGGTTGCCGGGAATGTCACTATTTCAAACAACGTGAAAGTTATTTTGAGCGCGAGTTACGGTCCTTTAAGCACGACCGTGGTGGCGGATAGTCCGGGGAGTCAAACGACGTCGGGAAAGATCGTTGTTGATAACGGCGTGAACATTTGCGGGTCTTCGGGGTATAATAGCGGTACGGACCTTTGCAACGCTTCCAACGGCAGCTACATCATGTTCCTTTCCACGTACAGCGGCACGGATAAAGCGATCACGTTGAAAAATAACAGCGAGGGTGCCATTTTTTACGCGTCAGCGGGTTCCCTGGAAGTGGAGCAGACGGCATCGGCAAAGCAGATCACCGGCTACAAGGTTGAGCTTGAAAATAACGCGACGATCACTTATGAGTCTGGCTTGCAGAGCGTGAGTTTTTCAAGCGGGCCTTCTGCCGGTTGGACCATTTCGGGCTGGAAAGAAGTGCAATGAGTCAGAATCTAGAAAGTAGAATCTAGAAGAAAAACAAAACAGCTTCGCTCCTATTCTACTTTCTATTTTCTAGCTTCTAACTTCTATTATTATGTTCAGATTTCTCTCTAAAAACATCTACGAAGTGGACCCGGACGCGTTCGGACTTGATATCTCCGATGAATCGTTCAAGTTCGTCCAGCTGAAGCCCCAACGGCACGGGGCCGTCCGGTTGACCGCGTTCGGGTTCGGTGATCTTCCCAAAGGAGCCATCATTGACGGAGAGATTAAAGATCAGGAAGAGGTGGTGCAAACGCTGAGAGCGGCGCTTCAAAAGCCGACGCAAGGGAAGCTGTCCACCAATCACGTGGTCTGTTCATTGCCTGAAGAACACACGTTCACCCGGGTCGTTCAGCTGCCCAACATGGGCAAGGCGGAGATCGGCGAGGCGATACAGTGGGAGATCGAGCAGAATATCCCCATGAGCATCGCTGATGTGTATTACGACTGGCAGGTGGTCGACCTGGGCGCGCAGAACGTCAATCATCTTGATATTCTCATTTCTGCGGCCCCGCAAAAGCTCATCGACGGATATGTGTCCATGTTGCGCGCATGCAATATGCTCGTGAAATCGCTTGAAGGCGAGTCAGTCGCGGTTAGCCGGGCTCTGGTGAAAAACCTTCATACCGACGGTCCGTCCCTGATCGTTGACCTGGGAGCGACACGGACCAGCTTTATTATTTTTTCCGGCTCTGCCTTGCAATTCACTTCTTCCATTCCGCTGGCGGGCAATAAAATGATCGGCGCGCTCGAGGCGGAGCTTAAAGTCGACCACCAGGAAGCGAAGCGATTATTTTACGATGCCGGACTGGACCAGAATCAGGAGGGCGGGAAGGCATATGCCGTTTTGGAGCCTATCGTGAAAGATCTGACCGAGCAGATACGGAACTACATCGTGTTTTACGAAGGACACGCGATGCATGAGCATGTTTCGGATGCTAAGCGGGTCGTTGTCGGGAAGATCTCGTTGTGCGGCGGCGTCTCCAACCTGAACGGCCTTGCCGTGTATCTTGCCATGGCGCTCAAGATTCCTGTTGAGATCGGCAACCCCTGGGCGAATATCCTCAAAGAGCCGTTGCGCGAAATCCCCGGGCTGCCGTTTAAAAAATCATTAAGCTACACCACCGCCCTGGGACTCGGCCTGTCGGGCATCCGGAAAAATACGAACTATGCCCAGTAATACAACTTCCAGCGTGTTCTTCTCCCAGCATGATAGCGAGTATGCCAAAACAGAAGTAGCGCATTCATTCTGCCGCAATCCACAGAAAGCACAGAGAAGAACACGAATATGCAGCCCAACGCCTTACCTATCTCTATGAAAACAACGCAAGGTCACAGAATTATTAACACACGCTTTACAGAGCATCGCCCCAAAGGTGTTGGGCTCTGGAAGTTGATATACCGGGTATGATCACGCTTAATCTTCTGCCGGCGCACTATAAGCACGAATACGCTTTTGAGCGGAAAAAACGCCTGATCATTTTTGTTTTTGTCGCGCTCTGCGCCATCACGCTGGTTTTTAACGCATTGCTTTTTTCGGTGTATCTCTATGTGAAGGTCTGGGACTCGTCGGTCAGCGCGGAACTCGAGAAACAGCAGGGAGGCGAAAGCGCGAAATACATCGCCGACCTGGAAAAAAGCGTCAAGAACGCGAATAAGGAGATTGACGCATTGACCGGAATACAAAAAGACATGACCGTTTCCGGGCCGGTCCTTGAGAACATGATCATGCTGATAAAGCCGGGCGTATATCTGAAAAACGTTTCCTTGAACGCCGCGACGCAGGATGTGGCGATCAGCGGATTCGCAAAAACACGCGACCTGGTGCTCGAGCTCGAGCAGGCTTTAAAAACGAGCGATTTCGTCGTATCCGAAAGCGTGAAGAGCCCCGTTACCAATATTTTTACGAGCGCGAACATTAATTTTTCCCTTACCCTGAAGGTGAAGAACCGTCCGGAATAGCATTCATCTCGCCTATGTCATACAAGCAGAGATTTTACGCGCATCTTGCCATCATTCTTGTCGTACTGGGGGCCCTTGTGTTCTTAAGCTATTTCCTTTTCACGCTTATCGCGGCTTCGGGAGAAGCGGTGGTGAAGGCGAAAGAAGAGCTCGCGCTTTTGCTGGCCAAGAAAAATCAGATAAAAGACATTTCAAAAGAGTATGATATCATCAAAGACGTCATTCCGACGCTGGACGCGGCGCTGTTGCGCAAGAACGACTCCCTTTCATTCATCATGCTGGTCGAAAATCTTGCGGCACAGACGAACGTGGACCACAAGATAGAAGCGGTGACGGAAGACGCGTCGTCGTCTTCGGGCGGTCCGCCCGCCGCCCTGTTCAATCTGAATGTCACGGGCGCGTTCGGCGATGTGTTGAAATTCATCTATCTGATAGAGAATACCAAGCCGTACGCGTCCATTCAGACGGTTCAACTTAGCATGGCGGCCGCATCGGCTCAAAATAGCCCCCTTCTTTCGGGAGAGCAGGTACGCGCCCAAACAGCCGTTAAAGTGTACACGCACTGACCTCATATGAAAATACGCCTTTCATTTCTATCCCGCATTCCGCACGCTTTCCTGTCATTTTTCAAAATGCATTACGGGATTTTTCTCGCGTTATTTTTCCTGTGCATGCTCGGCGCGTGGGGGTTCATATTCTGGCAATACGGGTATCTGGTGGTCAGCAAAGAGCCGCAGGTGACGGTAAGGCCGGTAATCGTGAAGGAGGCGCAGCTTAAAGCGGTCATGGAAAATCTCTCCCTCCGCGCAACGATCTCACAAGACGTTCTCGGCAAGACGTTTCCCAATCCGTTTACCAAACCGCCGGAAGAGCCGCGGTAACGGGATTGACCCCACACTTAACAAGGATTGCGCCTTTGGCGCCAGCTTATTTTTTATGACAAGAGAGTCGGCAGTGAAATTTGAGAAACACAACACAAAGCAATAATCCGTGCGGATAATTATCCTTGTTAAGTGTGGGGTTGATTTTTCTTATATTTTCCTATACGGTACAAGGTGATTTGTTTCGGAAAGCTCCCGTAGTTCAATGGATAGAACACTAGCCTTCTAAGCTGGATATCGAGGTTCGATTCCTCGCGGGAGCACCATGGGTTCAAGGAAATTCACGCGCACAAAAGAAGATTTCATCTGCGAACATTGCGCTTCTGCCGTGGCAGGCAACGGGTATACCAATCATTGTCCCCGTTGCCTGTGGGCCAAGCACGTGGACGTCAATCCGGGGGACCGGAAAGAATCCTGCGGGGGCATGATGGAGCCGGTGCGCGTCGAACGGAAACAGGACGCTTACGGCATTGTGCACCGATGCGTTACGTGCGGCAAAGAGCGGAGAAACATGGCATCTGTGGACGATGACTTCGATGAGCTTGTCCGCATCGCCGGGAAAGTCGCCGGTACTACTGTTGCGTTCAGGCATAAAATCTGATAGTATCAGTGTTTATGGAGACTATGGTGTAGAGGCAGCACAATAGGATGTGGCCCTATTAGCAGGGGTTCGATTCCCCTTAGTCTCCCCTTTTGGTATGTTGAAAATTTTCATCCCTTCTTTATCGGTTTCTGTGGTGACGCTTTTTGCCGTTTTCATGTGGGGCGGTTTTGCCGCGCTGTTCCTTGCGCTCGTTCTCGTCGTTCTCGAAGTGACGCTTTCCTTCGACAATGCCATCATCAACGCGAAAGTGCTGGCGAAGATGAGCGCGAAATGGCAGCAGCGTTTTCTCACGTGGGGCATTCTCATCGCCGTTTTCGGCACGCGCCTTGTTTTGCCGCTTTGCATCGTCAGCGCCGCCGCGATGCTGTCGCCGTTTGCCATGCTCGCCATCGCGTTCGACGATCCGAAACAGTACGCCGCTCTGCTTGAAACGGTCCGACCCGCCATCGGCGCGTTCGGTGGTTCGTTCCTTCTCATGGTCGCGCTCAAATATTTTTTCAACGAAGCGAAGAGCGTTCACTGGATTTTGGCCGTGGAACGCCATTTCGCGCGGTGGGGGAGGATCGAGGCGATAGAAATAGCGCTCGCGCTGGTCCTGCTTCTCGGATTTTCGTTCGCCTTGCCCGAACTCGGAGCGACGATATTGAGCGCGGGCATTATCGGCATCATCCTGTTCATTCTTATCGAGGGGCTCGCCGGATCTTTCGATGTCGAGACCCAAGGCATCGCCCGCAACGGGATTGTTTTGTTTCTGTATCTGAACGTCCTTGATTCCGCTTTTTCGCTGGACGGAGTCGTGGGCGCTTTCGCGCTTACCGCGCAACTGCCGATTATCGCGGCGGGCTTGGGCGTCGGCGCGCTGTTTGTCAGGACGTTTACGGTGTATCTTGTCCGCCAAAAAACGCTCCAGACCCTTTTGTATCTTGAGCACGGCGCCCATTGGGCGATTTTAGGCCTTGCCGGCTCGATGTTTGCCGGCCTTATCGCGCATGTTCCCGAGGTCGTAACCGGTGGCATCGGGCTTGTCTTTATCGCGCTCGCATATGTCTCGTCCCGGAGGAGGGTCGTGGGGATAAGGTAAGACGCTCCTTATGGGGTGTACAACCGGGGTCTGAAGATTTATAATGAAAGCATATGGAAAAATACGTGCTTCTGGTCGAAGACGACCCATCGCTGCAGAAAGCGTATCAGATGAAATTCGCAAGCAAGGGCGTTGCGTTCCGTGCCGTCGGGGACGGCAAGGAGATGATGCTTCTGCTGAAGCAGGACATGGAGCACAAGCCGTCCGCGGTGGTGCTCGACCTTCTTTTGCCGTACGTATCGGGGTTTGAGATTTTGGAGGAAATGAGAAAGACTAAAGGATGGGAGACTATTCCGGTGGTCATCGTTTCAAATGTCAGCGACACCATAGGCGTTGAAAAAGCCGAGAATCTCGGCGTGAAGCAGTATTATTTAAAGACGGGAATCAATCTCGACGAGGCGATCGGCAGGATCATCAGCTACATGTAGAACTCTTTTTAAAGCGCTATGCACAAGATCCTCGCCGTTTGTATGCTCGTTCTTGTTGTCGTGGCGGCCGCGGGAGGATTTTTTTTATTTCAGGCGCTTGAGCAGTCGGCAAAGCAAAGCAGGCCTTCCGTCGCGGGTCAGATGCTTATTCCCGTTTCAACGCAGTCGGGGAGCCAGACGACCGCCGACAAACCGAAAGTCTATCATCAAGCTATCGATATCGAATCGCGGTCTTTCTCGTTTGCGCCCAATGTGTTTCGCGTAAAGATGGGAGAGAGCGTGACGGCGACGGTTACGGCTCGCGGCGAGCACACGTTTGTCGTAGACGAGTTTCATGTGGACGAAAAAACGCAGGACGGAGAAAAAGCGACGATTCGATTTACACCGGACAAAAAAGGAGTATTTTCCTTTTATTGTTCGCGTCCGGGACATCGGCAAGCCGGCCAGCAAGGCGTTTTAATCGTAGAATAAGGTTTTTCGTTATCCACAGCGCATTAGGAAAAGCGGGTACGGCGGGGTATAATGAGGTCATATGAAACGTTATCTTATTTTTTCCGGTTTAGCATTGGCGATTGCCGTTCCGGCGATTGCCCAAGTTGCAACATCAACGCCGCGCGAACAGATGCGCGATGCGCGCCAGCAATTTCAGCAGGATGCCCAGCAAAAGCGCGCCGATCTGAAAGCGACGATTGAAACGCAAAGAGCCGCGATGAAAGCGACGCTTGATGTTCGGCGCGAAGCGTTGAAGCAACAGCTTCAGAAGGTGAGGGATGAGCGGAAGAAAGCCGCCGTGGAACGCATTGACGCGCGGCTTACCGGCATCAACGAGCAAAGAACGGCCCATTTTTCATCAGTAGTCGAGAAAATAGAAAAAGTGCTTGCCAATGTTATCGAACGCACGGATAAAGCCCAGACAGCGCGGGATGTCGCCGCCGCCCGGACCGCCATTACGCGCGCGCAAAGCGCCATCCAAGCCGCAAAGGACGCCATCGTCGCACAAGCCGGCAAAACCTATCCGATCACGATAAGTTCAGAAACGGGACTGCGCGCCGATGTTCAGAAAGCGGCAAAAGCGCTCCAAGCCGATTTGAATGCCGTGCGCGAAAAGGTGAAAGCGGCGCATGAAGCGGTACGGCAAGCGGCAGTTGCGCTTGCGCAGGCGACGCGAACGGGAGGAACCGCAACGTCAACCGTTCCATCAACTACGGGGATGTCATCGGAGCAGTAAACCCATAAACGCATATGGATATTAAAAAAGTCATCATCCTTATCATCGTCGCTTTCATTGCCGGCTATCTGGTGAGAGCGGCAAGCCAGGCGCCCTTGGATGCGTCTTTTGTATCAGTGACAAAGCCCGCGCAAGAGATGTCTTCCGAACAGGAGCTCGGCGCCATCGATATCGGCAATGTGGATGCCGACTTTGCGCCGGTTGAAGCAGACCTCGGCACGCTGTAAAAAAACAGTCGCCTTAGGCGACTGTTTTTTTGTTCCTCCCTTTAAATTTTTCCAACCAGCTTGAGTCCCGGTTTGAGCGTTTTTTTGCCCGGCTCCCAGCTTGCCGGACATACGAGCCCTTTGTGTTCCCGTACGAATTTTGCGGCCAAAAGTTTCCGTAAAATCTCTTTCGCATTGCGGCCGATGCTGTTGTCGTGAATGTCCATCGCTTTGAGCTTGCCGTCCGGGTCGATGATGAACGTACCGCGCAGGGAAAGTCCCGCATCGCCGCCCTCTTCGATATAGGTGCCGAAGTAACGGCAGAGCTTTCCGGTCGGGTCGGCAAGCATGGGATAGGTGATTTTTGAAATAGCGGGAGAATGGTCGTGCCATGCCTTGTGCACGAACACGGTGTCGGTGCTGACGCTCATGATCTCCGCGCCGGCCTTTTTGAATTCCGCATAGTGCTCGGCCGCTTCTTCAAGCTCGGTAGGGCAGACGAACGTGAAATCCGCCGGGTAAAACAGCAATACCAGCCACTTTCCCCGATAATCGGAAAGCTTTACCTTCCTGGTGTGCTCATTGTGGAACGCTTCCAACGTGAAATCTTGTATGGTATCGTTGATATGAGGCATGTTTTTGAGGTTACTTGTTATTCTGCCAATATATAATATACCCTCGAGGCAAAAATGCAATACTCAAAAAAATCATTTTTTTTATTGCTCGTGGTCGGCATAGCTGTCGGATACCTGTTTTTATATTCGCGGGGGCGTGAAACTGTCGTGGTCGCCGGGAAAACGCTTACGCAGGATATCATGACGCGGGGCAGAGTGGTCGCTGCAGAAAGCTCCAACCTTGCTTTCGACCAAGAGGGGATCATAAGGGAAGTGAACGTGAAAGGAGGACAGACTGTGAAATTCGGTGAAGTCCTTGCGCTTTTAAACACGAGCGTGCTGGAAGCGGATGCCAAGCGCATAGAGGCGGATATCGCATTGAGTAAAATGAAGCTTTCCCAGGCGCTTTCAGGGATTTCCAAAGCGGAAGTCGCGCTTGCAAAATCTAAAGCCGTTTCGGCAAAGACCGCCATGGACAATGCCCGCTTGACGCTTGATGGCGCCCGGTTGAAGGCGGAAAATGACCTCGCACAACGGTATGCTTTGGCGTTCGAATACGTGAACACCGTGCTTTTGAACGCGGATGACGCGATGAAGGCGCTTTCCGGGATCTACGATGAGAAAAACCAGTTTCGGGAATTTTTCATCATTCAGGAATCGAAGAAAACATCAGATGCAAAGTGGCAGATGATATTTGCCAGAACCGCGCATGAAAGCATCAAGACAAAATCCGCGAATCTGAAGTCCGAGGCGTCGCACGAAAGCATCGATCTCGCGCTTTCCGATTTCAAGACGAACCTGGAAGTCATCCGGTCACTGCTCTCAACGACCGCAGAAATCCTTGACGGCACCCAAGTGGCGTTTGGCAGTCCCGATATCGGGTCATATAAAACGACCGTCGCCGTCGCCCGTTCCGTGCTGAATGAAACGCAGGGCGCGCTGCTGGATTTCGAACAAAAAATAGCATCACAGAAAATCGAAGGCGCCGCCTCGGTTACGCAGGCGCACAACGACGTGAAGCAGTCGGAAGTTTCTCTCAAGGCGCTTGAAGACGAGTTGGCGCTCAAGGAATTGACGTCCCAAGGAGAGACGCTGCCGTTTCTGGAAGCAGAGATCAAAGAACGCGAGTCGTCTTTGAGTCTGATGCAGGAGAAAATACGCGGTTCGGTGCTTGTCGCGCCCGCTGACGGCGTCATCGAAAACGTGCAGATAGGGAAGGGAGGCGCCGTGAAAGCGCACGCGGCGGTGGCGACGTTCACGCCATTTGCGAATTTTCAGGTTGAAGCGGAGCTCGATCCTCGCTCTAGCGTGCCAGTACACGCGGGAGACGAAGCGGTCATTTTTTTCGGCGCAACACAATTACGGGGGAACGTTGCCGGCGTTCCGGGCAAGAGCGCCATCATTTATTTTGATGATGCCGGCGGAAACGCCGCGCTCCATGAAGAAGCCCGGGTGCGCATCATCGCAACCATAAAGAGAAATGCGCTCATGGTGCCGTATGACTTTATCAGCGAAGAGAAGGGCGTAAAAAAGGTCTCTGTTTTGGAGCGCGGGGAAGAAAAACAAAGGGTGGTGCTGACGGGAATCGTATTTGGCAATGAGGTTGAGATCATTGAAGGAGTCTCCGAAGGGGAGCTGTTAGTCAAGTAAGAGCTGGTTATGGTATAATAAAAAGCGTATGGCGCTGCTTGCGCAGGCGTCTTTAGCATATTATGCGCGTCTTAATGTTCGGGTGGGAGCTTCCCCCCTACAATAGCGGCGGGCTTGGAGTCGCCTGTTATCATCTGGCGAAAGCACTTTGTAAAAAAAATACTGAGGTCATTTTTGTCTTACCCAGAAGAGTCGATATGCCCCCGCAGGACTTCTCGATCCTTTTCGCCGACGCGAACATGCGCATCCGCACGATCAATTCGCCGCTTGTCCCTTACATCACTTCTTCGCTCTACCTGTCTTTCATGAGCGCAGAGGCGCGCGCGCGCCTGTACGGCAATACGCTGTTCGAAGAGGTTCTGCGCTACGGAAGGCAGGCGAAAAAGATAGCGGAGACGGAAACATTCGACGTTATTCACGCGCATGACTGGCTTTCGTTTCCGGCGGGCGTGGCGGCAAAAAGCTCTTCAGGCAAGCCGCTTGTCGTGCATGTGCACGCCACGGAATTTGACCGCACCGGCGGCCAGGGAGTGAATCCGCTGGTGTATGAGATCGAAAAGTGGGGCATGGAGCGCGCGGACAAGGTGATCGCCGTTTCGAATTTTACGAAAAACATGATCATTGAAAAATACGGCATCGCTCCGGAAAAGATAGAGGTGGTCTATAATGCGGTGGAGCGGCCCGACGATCCGCACGGCGGCGTCCGTTCTCCCGTCAGCCGCCACAAGTCGCTGGTGCTGTTCGTGGGGCGCATCACCCTGCAGAAGGGACCCGATTATTTCGTGGAAGCCGCCGCCAAAGTGCTCGCGCGCGACAGGGATGTGCTGTTCGTCATGGCGGGCGACGGCGACATGTATCATGAGATGATCCGCAAAGCGGCGGCGATGGGCATTTCGGATAATTTCTTGTTTGCCGGGTTCTTGCGCGGGAGCGAACTGACCGCGCTCTACCGATCGGCGGATCTGTACGTCATGCCGTCCGTGTCCGAGCCGTTCGGACTGACCGCCATCGAATCATTGCAATGCGGCACTCCCATCCTTATTTCCAAACAGACGGGAGCGGGAGAATCCCTGACGCATTGCCTGAAAGTCGATTTCTGGGATACCGATGAAATGGCGGCAAAGATCCTCGCGGTGCTTTCCTATAAAGAGCTGGGGCAGTGCCTTTCCGAATTCGGGCGCCGGGAAATCGGCAAATTCAGCTGGGACCGGTCGGCGGACCAGTGCATTACGATATATCAACAATTAACAACGACATGAATCTTGAAATTTAAATCTTGAAACCTCTTTTTAATGTTTCATGTTACAAGTTTCATGTTTCGTGATTTCTATGCCAAGCGTCTGTTTTTATTTTCAAGTGCATCAGCCGTTCCGGGTAAAAAAATACTCGATTTTTCAGATCGGCAACGATCATGATTATTTCAACGACCGCGGCGACGGCAAGCTCAACAACGGGAAGATATTCGAAAAAGTCGCGCGCAAATGCTATCTGCCGACCAACGAAATGATGCTCCGACTGCTCGATCGGCATCCTGAATTTAAAATAAGCTATTCGTTGTCGGGTGTTTTTCTGGAACAAGCGGAGCGCTACGCGCCCGAAGTGCTCAATTCGTTCTACCGGCTGGTGCAGACGGGGCGGGTCGAGCTGTTGTCCGAAACCTACTACCATTCGCTGGCGGCGCTCTATTCGTTCGACGAGTTCGAACGCCAAGTGGCTATGCATCGCGCGCTTATCCGTAAATTTTTCGGCGTCACGCCGACGGTCTTTCGCAACACGGAGCTTATTTACAGCAATGAGATAGCGCGTTATGCCGAGCGCCTCGGCTTTTCAGGCATCCTTGCGGAAGGGGCTGACGACATTTTAGGGTGGCGCAGTCCCAATTTCGTGTACAAGCCCAAGGGAACGGACACGATGAAGCTGCTGCTGAAAAATTACAAGTTGTCCGACGACATCGCGTTCCGTTTTTCGTCGCGCGACTGGCTCGAATGGCCGCTGACCGCCGAAAAATTCGCGCGCTGGGTGTCCGAACACAACGGCAACGGCGAAGTGGTCAATTTATTCATGGATTACGAGACTTTCGGTGAACATCAGTGGGAAAGCACCGGTATCTTTGATTTTTTGCGGGAATTGCCCGGGCGCATCCTCGGCCACGCGGATAACGATTTCAAGACGCCGTCGGAGGCCATCGCGGCCTATCCCGCGCGGGACGAACTCGATGTCCTGCGCTATGTATCGTGGGCCGACATCGAACGCGATCTTTCCGCGTGGCGCTCCAACGCGATGCAGGAGGCGGCGTTGGGCAAGCTCTATCAGCTTGAACGCGAGGTGCTCTCAAGCGGCGATGAACAGCTCATGGAAGATTGGCGGAAACTGCAGACATCGGACCATTTTTATTACATGTGCACGAAATGGTTCGCCGACGGCGACGTGCATAAATATTTCAATCCGTACGATTCACCGTATGAAGCGTTCATCGCGCACCGGAATGTCCTGGAAGATCTGCATATAAGGATCAAAAAGGTCGAAGTCATATAACATGAAACATAAAACGTGAAACATGCATCTTGAATCCTGAATCTTGAAACCTCCGTGTTTCGAGTTACAAGTTTCATGCTTCATGTTTCATGATACACTATGAGATTAACTGAAAAAAAAGCGCACGATATCATGCGGCGCGCGGAAGGCGCGGAACAGTTTTTTAGTAAAGACGGCGTAGTATTTGCCGGCCTTACCGAGCTGTCCGACGGAATCAAAACCATGACGCAGGATGTTTTTAATTTTCACTGCAACAGCCAGAAATGCGATTTTGCCTCATGGATCGCCGATATTTTGCATGATGATGTACTTGCCGGCACGCTGGTAAAAGCAAAAGGCGTGAGGAAGACCATTGAGAGCCATATTGCCAAACGCGTCGACCAACTGGCGAAATATAAATAGAAGTACCGATAATGGAGAAACACGCAAAACCAGACTTTGTGTTCGAGGTATCGTGGGAAGTTGCCAATAAAGTCGGCGGCATCCACACGGTCATCACGTCAAAAGCGCGGGAAATGGTCGCGCAGTACGGCGTTGATTATTTTCTCATCGGCCCGTATTTCAAAGATAAGCTCGCCGGCCAATTTGAAGTCCTTGAGGCGCCTGCCTACTTTAAAAAACCGTTTTCCGACCTTGAAAAAGAAGGGGTGAAGGTGCATTTCGGCAAATGGCTGATCGACGGGGAGCCGTTCCTTATCTTGCTCGATTTTGAAGGGATCAAGCCCTATACCAACGAGATCAAAAAAGAGCTGTGGAATCTGCATCAGGTGGATTCGCTGGGAGCCGGCATTGATTTTGACGAACCGGTCGCGTGGGGGTACGCGGTCGGAAAGCTTCTTGCGCGCATTGCCGGCACCATGCAGGATAAAAAGATATTATGCCATTTCCACGAATGGCTTACCGGCTCCGCGCTGGTGTATCTTGCCAAAGAAAAGGTGCGCGTCGCGTCGGTGTTCACCACGCACGCGACGGCGCTGGGGAGGAGTCTGGCCAACCGGGGCGTTGATTTTTACGCGCAATTCGAGCGCCTGGATCCCGACGCCGAAGCGCGGGCGAACTTCGTCCAGCACAAACATCAGCTTGAAAAAACGGCGGCGCATCTGGCGAATGTATTCACGACCGTGAGCGAGATCACCTCTCTGGAGGCCCGCTATTTTTTGGGTCGTGCGGCCGACATCGTTTTGCCAAACGGTTTGGATATCGAAAAATTCCCCACCATCGAGGAGATCAACCGCAAGCACAACATCCAGCGCAACCGCATCAGGAAATTCCTCATGTATTATTTTTTCCCCCACTATAGTTTTGATATTTCGCAAACCCTTATTTTCTATACTGCCGCCCGCTATGAATTCCACAACAAAGGGATAGACGTGTACATCGACGCGCTTGCCCGGCTCAACGAAAAGCTCAAAGCGGAAAAGAGCAAAAAAACCGTAGTCAGTTTTTTCTGGGTTCCCGCGAAAGTGAACGGCATCCATAAAAAGCTCGCCAAATCCAGGGAAGTGTTCGGCGACATCCAGAATTCCCTCGAGGAAGTGGAAGAAGAGATGGAAGACGCCATTTTGTATTCGCTCATCGCGCAAAAAGACATCAAGGTGAGCGAATTGCTTGACAAAAGCATGGTGCTGTCCTTAAAAAGCAAGATTCGGGAGATGAAATCGGAAGACGGCCTGCCCCCGCTGGCCACGCATGAGCTTGCCGAGCAATACGATCAGATCACGGACGCCCTTCTGCGAAACAGACTGACCAACAAAGAAGAAGACAGGGTGAAGGTTATTTTTTACCCCATTTACTCAAGCGGTTCGGACGGCTTGCTGAACCTCGAATTTTACGAGAGCATTCAAGGGTCGCATTTCGGCGTCTTTCCGTCGTTTTACGAGCCGTGGGGATATACGCCTCTTGAAAGCGCGGCGCTGGGCGTGGCGTCCGTGACGAGCGATCTCTCCGGATTCGGGCAATTCTTCAAAAAAGAAGTTGCCGACAAAGAGTTTCCGGGCGTATACATCATGGAACGGATGGGCAAAAGCAACGAGCACGTTGTCGGCGCGCTTGCCGATGTCCTGTATCATTACACGCTGTTGAGCAGGAGAGAGCGGGTGGAAAACAAGATCGCCGCGTACCGGCTTGCCGCGCGGGCCGATTGGAGCATTTTCATCCGGTATTACTTTGCCGCACATGCCCAAGCGCTTTTGAAGCTTTAAAATCGCTATGCTCGTTTCCCACCGCTTCGGCCCTTACCAAATCCAAAAAGATATCGCGCGGGAAGCGCAGTTTTTGTTGCGCAACCGCCTTGGCGGATTTTTCTTTTACCGCGCCGATCCGGCATCAAAATATCACGGGCTTTGGACGCGCCATAACGGCAAGCTTTATAAATCCGTCGCCGCCATCAAGCCCGGCGTTGACGCGCCCGTGCGCAAAGCCACCAACTATTTTTGGGGGTTTTCCGTGGAGCGCGGCAACGATTTTCATGAGCTCTTTTTCATGGATCCGGAAAGCGACTCACTGGTGTATCAGACGAAGAACCCGGCGTGGTTTGGCGTGACGCTTGACGGCCGTGAACAGTCGGATCAGGACGAGTGGGGAAGATTGTACGATATCGCCGAGCAGGGCGGCTGTCTGGTCATGAGCTATACCAAGCGCGTGGGCGAGCGCGAGGCGTACCAATGGCATTGCGCCGTTGCCGGCTATACGGATTTCGAGCTTAAAAAAGAATGGGTTTTAAAGCGGTATGTGTATGACGAGCTCCGGCAAGACCCTCCGTTCGAACGGCATGTCTACAGCGCCGTTAATCTCAAAGGAAGTAGCGTGGTATTTTCGGTCGGCGCAAAAAAAGAGGAAGCGATAAAGGCGGCGCTTGATGTTTCAGAGAGAGCGGAGCATATTAAAAACGATTTGCAGAAAACGACGGACGATTTCGCGCGGCGTCATGACAGCCGCGTCCAGGACGCACAGATTAGTATTGCGCATCTTGCCGCGCGGTTTTCCGCGCAGGGAATGACCGTGCGCGACCATGCCGGCAGCGTTCTGGGCGTGTATGCGGGCATTCCGTGGTTCACCCAGTTTTGGTTTCGGGATTCCACATTATCAGCCAATCAGTTGGATCCCGCCGTCGCAAAAAGCATTTTTCTGGGTTACGGCGAAGCTCTGGCTCGCCGCGGGAACATTGAAGCGTGCGATGTCTCTTGTATGAGCGCGGCAGACACGGAACTGCTCTTTTTTGCGTGCGCATCCGACCTGATTTCGCGTCGGGCGCTTGATCCGCAGGAAACCGACAGGGTAAAACAGCTCCTGATACGGTACTTGGATATCCGGCTGGCGGAAAAAATGCGCGGTGGGTTCGTGGTGAACGGTCCGAAAGAGACATGGATGGACACGGAGCATCAGAACTCCTCGCGTGCCGGAGCGCGCATCGAGATACAGGCGCTTGCGTTGCGGGCATTGCATCTGGCATGGGAGCTCACCGGCGACCCAGCGTACCGAGCCCGCGAATACGAACTCGTGCGCAACGTCAGGATGGCGTTTTGGGACGGCGCCGTCCTTTCGGACGGCCTTGCGGACGCTACGCTCCGTCCCAATATCTTTCTGGCGCATCTTTTTTATCCGGAACTGCTTTTACGGCACGAGTGGGAGGCCGCATTCGCCACGGCGCTTGAAGCGCTGTGGCTCCCGTGGGGAGGCCTCGCGACCCTGCCCAAAACGCATCCCTTGTTTTGCGGCAGGGATCGCTCGGGTAAAGACCCCAACCAAAGCTATCACCATGGCGATTCGTGGTTTTTCCTCAACAACATTGCCGCGAGAGCGCTGGCGCAGGTCAACGCGCGGAAATTCAAACCGTTCATTGATGCACTGCTGTCTTCAAGCACCGATGACATTCTCTGGAGCGGCATTTTAGGGAATCATTCCGAGGTTTCTTCCGCGGATGAGTACGCCGCCGCCGGCTGTCTCGCGCAAACATGGTCCGCCGCCACGTATGCGGACGCGCTCGATGGCATCATGGCCATGAATCGTAAAACATGAAACTTGTAACATGAAACTTAAAACATAAAACGTGAAGCATAAAACATGAATCTTGAAACTGCATTTTCAATGTTTCAAGTTACATGTTACATGTTTCAAGATGTTATGGCTATTTCCGAACAAGATAAAATCACCTTCACCAGAAATCTTTCGGTTATGGCAAAATCCGGCATTCCGCTTTTGGAAGCCGTGCTGTCCGAAGGGAAACAGGCGCGCTCGGCGGATTTCAAGAGAGCGCTTTTTGCCGTCGCCGAGGATATCCGCCGGGGCGAGCGTTTTTCAGCCGCGCTCGCAAAGCATCCCGGCGTGTTCGGTTATTTTTACGTGCATGTCATTGAGGCGGGGGAGCGTTCCGGTTCTTTGGAGCAGAACCTTATTTACTTGTTCGAGCAGATGTCCGCCGCCAGGGAGTTTCGCAAAGAGCTCACCGGCGCGCTCTTGTATCCCGCGTTCATCCTTTCGGCAGTCGTGGTGGTCGGGTCGCTCATGGCGTATTTCGTTCTGCCTCAGCTGACGGGATTTTTAAGTTCGTTCGAAGGCGCCGAACTTCCTTTTGTCACGCGGATGGTGCTCGCTTTTTCAGATGTAACTCAGCACTACGGTCCGCTTATTTTTCCCGGCCTGTTCGCGGCGTGCGCGCTTTTGTACGGCATTTTGGCGCAGACGCGGCCCGGGCGCGATGTGAGCGACGCCATGCGTCTGCACCTGCCGATCATCGGCGGTATCTTGCAAAGAGCGTATCTGGTGCAGTTTTCCAAAATGCTCGCGACCCTGCTCAAAAGCGGCATTCCGATGCACGAGTCGCTCGCCATCGTCGGCAACGGCCTCGATAACGCGGTATTTAAGAAGTCGGCGCTTGCGCTCGTCCCGCATATCTTGGCGGGACAGCCCTTGTCGCCGTTTCTGGACCGGTCGCTGTTCCCCCCGCTTTATATTCAGATGATGGAAGTCGGCGAGAAGTCGGCGCGCATCGAGCAAAATCTGGATTATCTGGCGGAGTTCTACCGCAAAGAGATGGAATACCGGCTCAAGAATATCCTTACGTCGCTCGAACCGCTCTTATTGATTCTGGTGGGGGCTGTGGTATTATTCCTGGCGCTTGCCCTGTTCATGCCGCTCTACCAGACGATAGGGACGCTATAAAAAATAAGCCTCCGTGGCGGAACCCGGCATACGCGCAGCGCTTAGAACGCTGTCCCCGAAAGGGGTTAGAGGTTCAAATCCTCTCGGAGGCACTATGAACGAGCGAAATTTCAACAACATGCTTGAAGCGCAATGGGCAAAAAGCAATTTTGTCTGCGTCGGGCTCGACAGCGAGCTTGAGAAGATTCCCGAGTCTGTTCGTCAACGCGGCAACGGGCCCGGCATCAGCATCGCCAACACCATTGTCGCGTTCAACCGAGCGATTGTGGAAGCGACTAAGGACCTCGTATGCGCCTACAAGCCCAACAGCGCATTTTACGAAGCGCATGGCGACGAGGGGTTCGCGGCGCTCAAGCGCACCATCATGGACATTCATGCCATCGCGCCGGATGTTCCCGTAATCCTCGACGCCAAGCGTGCGGATATCGGTAATACCAACAGGGGCTATGCGGACGCGGCATTTGATTTCCTGCAGGCGGACGCGGTCACGGTTCATCCGTATCTGGGTCAAGAGGCGCTTCAGCCGTTTCTGGATCAATCTGACAAGGGCATTATCGTCCTTTGCCGCACGTCCAATCCGGGAGCGGGCGAGTTTCAGGATTTATCCGTGAATGGCGAGCCGCTCTATCGCTTCGTTGCGCGCCGTGTGGCAAGCGAATGGAACAAGAATGGCAACTGTGCCCTCGTCGTCGGCGCGACGGCCTTGCATGAACTTGCGCATGTGCGAAAAATCGTCGGCGACATGCCAATCCTCATTCCAGGGATTGGCGCGCAGGGCGGCGATGTCGAACAAACCGTGAAAGCGGGCAAAGACAGCCGCGGTAAGGGCATGATTATCAATTCCTCACGGGGCATCATCTTCGCCTCAAAAGGCGCTGACTTCGCACAAGCGGCTCGCAGGGAAACGATCAAGCTCCGCGACACGATCAATCAATATCGGTAAAGCATAATCACAAAAAAGGGATTGCCAAACGGCGTCCCTTTTTGCTTACATCAGAAAAATATGGTACATTTCCCCATGATGATACTCTTCACAAGATATGCCAACGATAAATTCGCTCTTTTGGAGCGGCACGGCTTTGTCGTTACGAAGGTGCAGGTTGAGCAGGCGCTCAAAACCCCCGATGCTGTTGATTCGTCCCACGCGCCGGTGCATATTGCACAGCTACGGGTGAACGACGAACGCGTGTTGAAAGTGGCATATAAAAAAGAAGAGAATACCATGAAAGTACTCACCTTTTATCCGGGAAAAACCGATGGCACAGCATAAACCGACAGTGTTCACCTATGATCCGGAAAGCGACATCCTCGCGTGGGAGGTGTCTGGCGGCACGATTGCGTACGGCACGGAAATGGGAAACGTTATTTTACACTTTGGCGCGGGCCACGCGCCGGTGCTGGTTGAAATTCTTGAAGCGACGAAACTCCTGACCAACGCGCTTGGCATCTTGGAAAAAAGCGGCGTTGCCGTTCCCAAGCCCCTGCCTGCCCTGCAAAGTTTATCTATGAAGTTCGCCAAGTAAGCGCGCCGCCCTCTTTTTTGTCTAGGGCGGCATAGGGAACCTTACTTTCCGTTTCCCCTGCGAAACATCATCCGCGGAACCAGCCGTCGCCCTGCTCCAGCGGCAGGGCGCGGCCTTGACGCTCGGCGCAAAACTCTCACTTGGACGTTCCACGTCCAAGTGAGAGACCAAGCTTTTGCGCCTGCGCGACATTCCGCGGCCGATGTTTCGCAGGGAAACGTATGCAAAAGGGCGACAAAAAAGAGGGCGGTGCGCCTGCTTGGCGACATACCTATAAAAGATTTCACTCAAGCGGATTTTTCACGATAGCCGCTTGAGAAGGCGAGCGATAGGATGACGTGAAAACCTCTGTTTTGGCGAGTTCTCCGTTTCTGTATATTTCGCGGGTGAATTTCGCTTTCAGCGAGCCGTCGGGTTTCTTATCATATTCAACGGGTCCGGTCATCTTGACCTCCCTGCCGTCGGGCGTTCCATATAACTCGAAGTACAACTTGGTTCCCACCACTTTTGTCTGAACAAGGATGCTGGACGACGTATCGTTGATGAAGCGCAAATCGGGGTGCGGTCCGTAGACGGTCGCGTCAAACCCCTGCGGATTGTAGTATTGCACCGGCAAGCTGTGGGGGAAGCGCTCGGTAATCTTGAGTCCCGCGAGGATTGCCGCGCGAAACAGCGTGGTGGACACCTGGCACACCCCGCCGCCGTATTCGGGAACCAGTTGGGCGCCTTTGATGACCAGCCCCGCCTGATACCCTTCTTCCTGGTTGATCTCGCCGATCGCCGCGAGAAACGAAAATTCCTCGCCGGGTTTGATGATGGCGGCGTTGAGCTTTTTCGCGCCGAGCTTGACGTTGAACGCCCGCGCCGCGGAAGAGCCGGCGAAATTGGATTCTCCTTTGCTCAAGAGCGCCGTGAACCCGAGATGCTCGATGGTTTCCGTGCGGATTTCCGGCAACGTTAAGGTTATAGCAAGCTCGATGCGCTTTTGGTCTGTTTTTGATGGGGCAAAGAGCACGTTTTTTACGCGCTCCGCGGTTTCATCGATCATCAGCGTCACACCGCTTTGAGACAGCACGAATTCTTTCACGGCTCCTTTTTCGAAAGTAAGTACGGCGTTTTTCGGTTTTTCATTGATGGCGGGAGCGATTTCGATAAGCATGTTTTTAATCGCTTCATCGTCGGGGCGGACGCGCATGGTGGCACCCTCGCGCTCAAAGACCAGCATGTCTTTCAGCTGATTTTTTTCCAGAAGGTAGAGTTGTTCGCGTTGCGTGAGCACTGTTGAGGATGAAGTGGCATTTCGCGAATCGCGGTAGACAAGCGTGAAAGGGGCGTCCGCCAAGAGATCGTTTGCTTGCGTTTGTGCGTCGCGAAGCATTGCGGTCGTGACCGTCGGCCTGTCTTCCTGCATGGCAAGCTGAATCGTACCCCGAGAAAGCATGCCTGTTTCTTTCAGGAGGTCATATTTCAGCTTGCTTTGATTGATAATCACGCCTGTTTCTTCTTCAACTCCCTGAAATATCGCGGCTGACGGGCTCCAGACTAGCGATGCGTTTTTTGCCGTCTGATCCCACGAAGCGAGACGTTTTTTAAAATAGGCGTCAAACGCCGCATCGTCAAGAGACGCTTTGAGCGTAAGATTTTTCTGACGCGCCAAAAACAGGGCGGTCCGTCCCAGGGTACCAAGCAAAGTCTTCCCTTTTCCCAGCGCATACGCGCTTTCAATCGTTTCTGAAACGGAGAAGGCGATGCCCAGCTCCCGGGGGGTCGCGGTCACCGTTCGTTCGTCTTTTTCGAGCGTGAGCGCCGTATTTTCGTACGCCAGATACGCGGGCGAAACCAGCGATGCCGCTTCTGCTTTGGCGAGCCCGCCGACCGCGATGCCGCTTATCGTCGTGCCGTAGGGAATGACATTCCTGGTCAGCATGACAAACGCGACGAATGAGAGGACCGCCAAGCCGGCGAGAGCTCCGGAAAAAATCCCTATTTTTTTACGCATATTACGCCGAGGTGATGGAAACTTTTTGCGTCGCCGATTTTTCCAGTTTGGGAAGCCGGACGGTGAGAACCCCGTTTTTCAGCGACGCTTTGATTTGGTCGGTCTTCACGCTCGCGGGGAGTATGACCGACCGCGAAAACGGCCCCCAGTAGCATTCCTGATAGTAATAATCAGACCGATTGACCTCCTCGTCTTTCACGCGAACTCCCTTGATGGTGAGTATGTCATTCGTCACGCTGACGTCAATATCGCTTGCGCGAACGCCCGCGACGGTCGATTTGATGACGACATCCGTTGTTGTCTGATAGACGTCCAACGGCAGCTGTCCCTCGGATTCGGACAGCCACTCTTTCGATTTGCCCTGTTTTTGCGGGACCGGGTCAGCCTGAGCTCCCGCCAATTTGTCGAAAAACGATTCTGTTTCCATAGTGTATAGAATTGAGAAAATAGGAAGTAGAATCTAGATTCTATTTTCTAGTTTTTCGAAATGCAGTCTTTTCACGTGCACGAATAATTCTGAAACAAAGAAGAACATCACGATCATGAGCAGAACGACCGAAGTGACCATGGCGCTGTTTTCCTCTGAGAGTATTATAAGGAAATTAAACAGGGTATGCAACAGCGTCGCAAAAAGCAAGCCGGCGCCGACATAAGGGAGCGGGTGTTTTTTATGGATGATCGATAGCGCGAGGAAGTAGCCGACGACCGCGGAAGCGAGCGTGTGCAGAGCGGTGGCGCTGATAAAGCGGTAAAACGTCACGCCGACGGCAGTTGCGGCATCTTTTGCCTGGAATACGTACCCGATGTTTTCCGCGGCGGCAAATCCAAGCGCCGCGACGATGAGATAGATCATCGCGTCAATCGGCTCGTCGAAGGCGGCTGATCTGATGATCTTTATTTTAGCGGAAAGGTATTTCGCGATCTCCTCGATGAACGCAAGCGTTCCCAGTATGAAAAAAGACGAGACGGCGACGGTTCCGAGCGCGTCCAGGTTCCCGATGGATTTATTCCCGCAATCTCCGCACCCAAGCGCCGTGTCTGCGAGAGTTTTCATGAAGGCCCACTCCGCGCTGAAGGCAAAAAAAGTTCCCAGAAATCCGTACCAGAAAACGCCAAGCACCATCATTTTCGGTTCCGGATGATTGTCTTTCCGCAAATAGTACCACAGCCATACCGCGCTGGGCAGGAGCCCGAGCAGGATGAGTGTGGCCAGTTCGGGCCAATCGATGGATGTTAGATACGCCATATTATGATGAAGCGGTCGGCCACGTCTCGATCATCAGAAGCTTCTTTTCTGCGATGGGCATGCTTGTCCAGATCTCCTCCGTGATGAACGGCATGAACGGGTGAAGAAGCTTCAAAACAGCGGCCAGCGTAAACGAAAGGACGCGCTTCGCGTTGTGCGTGTCTTTTGTTTTCGCGTGCTCGATATAGACGTCGGCGAAATCGTGCCATACAAAGTCATACAGAGTATGGAGCGCCTGCCCGAATTTGAACGCGTCAATGTCATCGTGTACCGATTGGATTGTTTGTTCAAGTTTTTCAAGAATTTCTCTTTCGGGCTTTTCCAATTTTGCACGCTGTATCTTTTCGAATTTCGAATTTCGAATTTCGAAATTTTCGGTTTGTTGCAAAACAAACCGGGCGATATTCCAGAGCTTATTGGAAAATTTCTTGCCCGCCAAAAGATGCTCCTCGGAAAAATGCATATCCTGTACGCCCATCATCTGCCATATCAGGCCGAAGCGCGTCGCGTCGGCGCCGTATTTTTCTACCAAAACCAAAGGGTCGATGCCGGTGCCGAGCGACTTTGACATGCGTCTGCCGTCTTTGGCGAGCACCGTCGGGTTGATATAGACGTTGCTGAAGGGAATTTCTCTCATGAATTCAAGCCCGGAGAATATCATGCGGCTTACCCATAGATTGATGATATCCCGTCCGGTAGAAAGTACTTGTGTTGGATAAAATCGTTCCAAATCAGAGGGTTTACCCTCCGAAGCTTTAGCGAAGGAGGGCCAGCCCAGTGCGGCAAAGGGCCACAACGCGGAAGAAAACCACGTGTCCAGAACGTCGTCTACGCCTTCAAGCGGGATCTTGTGCCCCCACCATATCTGGCGTGAGATGCACCAATCCCTGGTATTATCGAGCCAGTCAAGATATAGCTTTTCGAAATTTTTCGGGTAGAACGAAACGGCGCCCGAACGCACGGCGTCGGCGGCTTTTTTCGCGAGCCCGTCCATTTTTACGAACCATTGCTTGGAAAGGATCTGTTCGATGACTTTGTCACAGCGGTAGCAGTGAGCGACGTTATGGATGAGCGGCTCTTCTTTTTCAAGCAGGCCGGCGGCCTTGAGCGTTTCCACGACTTTCACGCGGCAGTCTTGCGTGTTCAATCCTTCGCAGATGCGAGATTCTTGCGTCATCTTTCCGCGCTCGTCGATGACTTTCACGAGGGGGAGCCTGTGCCGCTCGCCGATCTCAAAGTCCGCGATGCTGTGCGCAGGCGTCACCTTCACCGCGCCGGTGCCGAATTCTTTTTCCACCGCGCTGTCGGCAATCAAGGGGATTTCTTTTTCTTGGATGGGGAGCATGAGCGTTTTTCCGACCAATGTTTTGTATCTCGCGTCGTCAGGATGCACCGCGACGGCCGTATCGCCCAGCATGGTTTCTGGCCGCGTGGTAGCTACGACGACGAACGTTGCGGGGTTGTCTTTGAGCGGATATTTGATGTAATACAGCGTTCCCTTTTCTTCCTTGTATTCGAGCTCGAGGTCGGACAGGCTCGTCGCACACCGCGTGCACCAGTTGATAACGCGCTCGCCCTGGTAAATCAATCCCTTTTCGTAATAGTGTTTGAAAGCGGTTTCTACGGCTTTTTTGTAGCTGTCGTCCATGGTAAAGACGGTGCGCGACCAGTCGCACGACGCGCCCAAGGTTTTGAGTTGATCCAAAATGATGTTGCCGTATTTTTCTTTCCACTCCCAGACTTTTTCGAGGAATTTCTCTCGTCCCAGATCGTGCCGGCTGACGCCCTGTTTTTTCAGGTCTTTTTCCACTACATTCTGCGTCGCGATACCCGCGTGGTCGGTGCCCGGCACCCACAGCGCGCGGTAGCCCTCCATGCGTTTTTTGCGGATAAGGATATCCTGTACGGTCGCGTTCAGCGCATGCCCCATGTGCAAAACGCCTGTCACGTTGGGTGGTGGAAGCATCATGGTGAATGTTTTTGCGTTGTCGGCGATGGGTAGATTGTTGGGGTTAAAAAACCCGCTTTCTTCCCAGCGCCGGTAAACGGTTTTCTCTACTTTTTTAGGGTCGTAGGGCGCAGAAAACGCATCGGATATCTTTTGAGACATATCCCAATACTAGCGCAGTTACGACGTTTCTTCAATGGTGAGATTGGCGTTGGCGTCGAGTTTCTTCCATGAGCGAGCGGTTTTTTTGTTGAAAAATGCGGATATAGCGATCATCACCGCATTGTCGGTAGTAAGGTTTTTTTCAGGGATAAGCACAGTTACGTGGGGAAGCTCTCGTTTGAACGTTTCCTGAAGCTGTTTTCGCAGGCGTGTATTTGCGGAAACGCCGCCAGAAAGCGCAACCGTCTTTGCTTTCGACAAGCGCGCCGCTTTGAGCGTTTTAGCGATGATGACGTCCGCCACCGCCTGCTCGAACGACGCGCACAGGTCGGCGAGCTTCTTTTTGTTTTTCGCGATGTCCGGTTCTTTTTTAAGAAGATACAGCACCGCAGTCTTGAGGCCGGAAAATGAAAAATCAGAATCCTTGCTTCCTATCATGGGACGGGGGAGCGCATACGCTTCCGAATTGCCCTCTTTTGCAAGTTCGGAAATGACGGGTCCGCCTGGGTAGGCAAGTCCCAGCATTTTAGCGACTTTATCAAACGCTTCGCCGGCGGCGTCGTCGCGCGTCGCCCCGAGGATTTTGTAATCGCCGATGCGCTTCATAAGGATAAGCTCCGTGTGCCCGCCTGATACCACGATATTAAGCAAGGGAAACTTCACATGTGTATCAAGCAACCAATTTGAAAAAATATGTCCCGCGATGTGGTTGACGGGGATTATTTTTTTACCGTACGCGTACGCCAGGCCCCGGGCGAATTGGATGCCGACCAGCAATGCGATGGCGAGCCCCGGCCCCTGCGTGACGGCGATGAAGTCAATATCTTTCATTTTCACATGCGCCTTTTTCATCGTTTTTTGAAAAACGATAGGCAAGTTTTTCACATGCTCCCGAGCGGCAAGCGTCGGCACCACGCCGCCGTAGGGCGCATGGACTTTTATTTGCGAAGATACGACGCTTGAGCGCACGGCAAACTTTGGGCTTCGCGCGCCGCCTGTCACTTCAAGTACCGCGCACGACGTGTCGTCGCACGACGTTTCAATGGCGAGGATGAGCATAGCAAGACTAATAGGTATTACTTGTCCGTCTTTCGATTTCCGTGATTTCAACTAAGACAACTTCTTTTCACCGCCTTTTATTTTCACGATATCCCCGTTCCACGGATCATGCGCAAATTCACGCAGTATCTCTATAATGCGCTTGCGATCGCTTTGAGGGAGTTTTCCGATGCTTTTAGCTACGCGCTTTGGAATGTGGACGCGCCACGTTTCGTTCGAGTTCATCAAGGGTAAGATAGCGCCCGCTTCGCAGTTCTTTTTCGCTCTCTTGTATGGCCTTTTTCTGTTTTGCCGTCAGCGTTACTTCCCTGATTCTTTCTTTCTTGAGGCGCATCAAAAACGCATATTCCGTGCGAGGAATAACAACCAATTCCTTCGCTTTCATTAACGTATTCGGAATGGTGATAGTAGTCATTGTATTTTCATCTTACCTGCTCAAAAATAGAAAGTCAACACAATGTTTAGAGGTTTAATCTCTAAATATTCTTGCTATTAGTTGATTTTTTATTTTGTTTTTTAGGTTTAGAACAAATAGTATACAGTGCCCATAATGAAGAATCGAGTAATTTTGCATTTGAAATTTGCTTGTACTCGGTATTTAGTTTTCTCCTAATGTCATCTAGATAAGCCCGAATATCGCTATTTTCTAACAACACATCAAATCGCTTTTTCAATTCGTTATAAATATCGACTCTATTTTGTATTCTTGCCTCACGTGAATCAGGATAATTCTGATTGCTTAATCCAAGCACTTTAGCTACGTTTCCATCGTAAATTGGAAGCGTTTCATTTATTGTATGCAGTAATTTTGTTCCAAAGCTCAAAAATAATCTGCGTTGATTCCCATATCCAGGGATTCCATATAAGGATTCTAAAATTTTTATCAGATCTCTTTCTTTTTCCGAAAGTAATTCAAAAAACTTTTTCTGCTGGATATTATTCATCCCTCCTGGGCCATTCAGTATATAAAAATTACAAAAATCACTTTTGAAATCGCCAGCAAAATTACCATCTTGAAATCCATTTTTAATGGAAAAATAATCAGCGAAGTGGCGTTGATTATTAGTGAACAATATTTCTAAAACATCCTCTTTATATTCATTCAGACAATCTATTAGTTCGCTATCTTTCATATTTTAATAAAGGTTTTTAGAGTATGAGCTCGGAGAAAACGACTTTTACTGTAAATCCATCAATTCTTAATCGCCGCTTCGAGGCTCTCCTGCGGTTGCCACCCGAGGAGCTTCTTCGCTTTGGCGTTGTCGGCAAGGGTGTGCTTGGGTTCTACGCGGGGCGCGATGTGCACGGAGGGGCCGCCGATGAACGCGGCGATTTGGTTCATGCTGTAGTTTTTGCCCGCGCCGATGTTGATGACCTCGCCTTTGCCGACATTCGTGCTTTCCATCGCCAGTATGTTCGCCCGCACCACGTCTCTTACGTGCGTGAAATCCCTTGTTTGTTCGCCGTCTCCCGTGATGGTCATGGGTTTGCCTTGAGCTTTTTGCATCAGGAAATTTTTGATGACGGTCAGATACACGCCTTCGCCCGCCATGCGCGGTCCGTAGACGTTAAAATAGCGCAAGCTCACCGTTTGCATGCCATACAAAAGCGAGAACAGCCGGCAATATTCTTCCCCGATATATTTTTGCAGGCCGTAAGGGCTCAACGGATTTGGCTTCATCTCCTCGTCTAAGGGCATGGTTTTTGCATCACCATACGCGGAGGATGAAGCGGAATACACGACGCGTTTCACTTTTGCGTTTTTTGCCGCAATTAAAACATTCAGCGTTCCATTCACGTTTACCTCGTTTGTTTCGGCCGGATTTTCGATGGAGAGTTGTACGCGGGGAAGTGCGGCAATGTGAAACACGCCGTCCATGCCCGCAAAGTGCGGCTTGATCTGTTCAAGATGCCTGATATCAGTATTGATGAATGTCGCTTTTTGATTGACGTTTTCCTTTTTGCCTGTGGAAAGATTATCAAGAACAAGCACATCATGCCCTTTAGCGATCAATGCGTCGGTGAGATTTGAACCGATGAACCCGGCTCCGCCCGTGACGAGATATTTCATAGTAGCCCTACGGGGAATCGAACCCCGGTTCACAGCTTGAAAAGCTGTTGTCCTAACCGTTAGACGATAGGGCCGTAATTTTGCCATGGTACAATGTTTTCCCGATAAAATCAACGGACCTACGCATATGTTTGGAAGTTGAACTTCCAAACATCATTTTGTATTGTGTGTTTTTGGATTATACTAGAGAGTATTGCCGATATGATTTCTGAAGAATATTACTATTTGAATATCGGAAGGGCTTCGGACCTGAAAGACGCGAAAGAGCGGCGGTTATACCGCTTGTTCGAGATATTGCCCGGCGCACTGTCGTGGGGAACGCTGGCGGTTTTGGCGTTCCTGTCGTGGCTCACGCCCGTCGCGGTCGCCTTCTTCATCATCGCGTTTGACGTGTATTGGCTCTTGAAGACCATTTTTCTTTCCCTGCATCTGCGTTCCGGATTTAAAGCGATGCGCGCGAACCTTACGGTCGATTGGTTCGAGAAATTAAAACAAGAGAAGCGGGGATGGGAAGAATACCGCCATCTTATCATCCTGCCGGTATACAGGGAGGGGTGGGAGGTTGTCGAGCCGACACTTGCCGCGCTTGTTGACGCGCGCTACCCGAAAGAAAAAATGCTGGTGGTGCTCGCGCTTGAAGAGCGGGCGGGGGACGAGGCGCGGGCGCTCGGAGCGCGCGCCGAAAAAGATTTCGGCGAGAAATTCGGCGCATTTCTGGTTACCACGCACCCCAAGGATAGGGCGGGCGAGATGCCGGGGAAAGGTTCCAATATCAATTTTGCGGGGCGCGCGGCGCGGGAGCGCATCATAGATCCGGAGGGCATTCCCATTGACCGGGTCATCGTTTCCGCATTCGACATCGATACGGTGGCCGGCGAGCACTATTTCGCGCGGCTGGCATGGTTGTATCTTTCCACGGAGCGTCCTGACCGCACAAGCTTCCAGCCGGTGCCGTTTTACATCAATAATATCTGGCACGCCCCCGCCGTCGCGCGCGTCATCGCATTCTCGGCGACGTTCTGGCACACGCTCCAGCAGGAGCGTCCCGAGCGCATGACGACGTTTTCTTCGCACTCCATGTCGCTTCGCGCTTTGCTGGATGTCAACTACTGGCAGGCAAACGTCGTATCCGAAGATTCGCGCATTTTCTGGCAATGCTTTTTGCGCTATGACGGCGATTACAAAGTGGTGCCGCTCTTTTACCCGGTGTCCATGGACGCCAACGTCGCCGAAACGTTCTGGCAGACGATGATCAACCAATACAAGCAGCAGCGGCGGTGGGGATATGGCGTTGAAAACGTGCCGTATTTTTTGTTCGGGTTCTTACGGAATAAAAAAATCAGCTTGTACAAAAAACTGAAGTTCAGCTTTATCATCACCGAGGGCTTTCACTCATGGGCGACCAACGCGCCCATCATTTTCCTGTTCGGCTGGCTGCCGCTGTATCTGGGCGGTGAAGCGTTCAATACCACCCAGCTCGCCTACAATCTGCCGCAAATCACCAAATACATCATGACGCTTTCCATGCTCGGCATCGTTACGTCCGCCCTGCTCACCATGATCATCCTGCCGCCGCGCCCGCCCGAATATGGCAGGTGGAAATACGCGCTCATGGTGCTGCAATGGCCGCTTCTGTTCATCACCATGATTGTCTTCGGGGCGTTTCCCGGGCTCGACGCCCAAACGCGCCTGATGCTCGGCAAGTATCTGGGCTTTTGGGTGACGCCAAAGGTCAGAAAATAACCCCTTTTCTCTTTTTACGGAGTTTGGTATGATAGAAACCATATGATTCTTTCGGACCGCGACATGAAGCAATATATCGCAGACGGCAAGCTCAAGTTCGAGCCGGCTTTGAGCGACGACCAGATCGGTCCGGCTTCAATTGATTTGAAGCTTTCGAATGTATTTAAGATCTTTAAGACGGAGCGGTATTTGAATCTCGACGTGAAAAAGGGCATCCCGGATGACTACATGGAGAAAATCACGGTGAACGACCATGAGCCGTTCATTCTGCATCCGCACATGTTCGCGCTTGCGGCGACCAAAGAGCGCATCACCGTTCCTGGAGACCTTTCGGTGAAGGTGGAAGGCAAAAGCACGCTCGCGCGCATGGGGTTGCTCGTCCATACGGCAGGGTTTGTTGATCCTGGTTTTGAAGGAGTCATCACACTCGAGCTTTCCAATCAAGCGAATCTTCCCATCGCGATCTATCCGGGCATGTATATCTGCCAGATAAACTGCCAGATGCTTTCAAGCCCCGCCGAGCGTCCGTACAACCTGCGGAAGAAATCGCTGTACTCCAATAAGGTCGGTGAGCCGGGCACCGCCAACACCGCGAATTTATTTGAGAAAAGCGCTCAATAAGTTTTTAAAGAGATAGACGACGGTCAGGGGACCGACCCCGCCGGGGACGGGAGTGACGATTTTTGCAAGTTGTGCGACACGGGCGACGTCAACGTCGCCTTTTATTTTTCCTTTTTTAAGTCCTGATCCCGCGTCAATGACGATGGCGCCCTTTTTCACTTTTTTGATAAGTCCCGGCTTGCCGACTGCTGAAATAATGACATCCGCTTTTGCGGTAAGCGTGGAAAGATTTTTTGTCGTTTTATCCGCGACCGTAATATTTGTAAAACCCTTTTTCAAAAGAAATCCATAAACCGGCTTTCCGATGAGGCGGCCGTGTCCGACGATGAGAATGGAAGTGTGTTTTTGAGGTTTGCCCGCTTTGCTAAGCATATGCCAGATCGCCTGAACAGAGGGGGAAAGATACGGGGAGTCGCCGCGCAGGTTGTCCACGTCTTTTTGGGGCGCGATCGCAGAAAGTATTTTTTGAGTGTTGAATTTTGTCGGCATGGGAAGCTGGACGATGATGCCGTCCACTAGTTTGCTTTTGTTCAGTTTTTCGATGAGCAGGGCAACGCGCGCTTGCGAAACGCCCGCGGGAAGCCGATGCACCGCAAAACCGCACCCGACCGAGCGCGCGGCAAGACCTTTTCGTTCCACGTAGTTTACAGACGCGTGGTTATCTCCCGCAAGTACGACGGCAAGCGCTGGTTTTCGTCGCATCTTGCCCGCTTGTCCTCGACTTTGTCGAAGGATGTGCCGCGCGATGTCTCGCTCAACTTTTTGCGCCAACGGTTTTCCGTATAATAACAACATAGTATCTATGGTAACAGATTTTCTAAAAATAGCACAAACGAACAGACCTCCCAAGGTGGTTCCCTTGGGAGGTCTTTGACACTTTTTACTGATCAAGATCTCTTTCTTTCTGCCGCTGTTTTGCTTCGGAGTCTCCGCGCGCCCACTGGTAGTCGCCGTAGTCGACGAATTTCAATATCTCTTTCGCCCAGGGGTAGCGTTTTAGCGTCTGGCTGGTCATCTCCTGGCATATCCTGCGATAGGTGGGGTGGCCCTGCGGGGTCGTGCGAAGCTCGAACATGTGCTCGGCGGCTCGGAGGTTCATTCCCATCGTCCAGCGCATCTTGTGTCCCATGAGCACCGTATATTGCGCGACGTGCCGCCCGCACGCGGTTTTCACTTTTTCATACAGCGCTTCCACTTTCTGGCGTATCGCGTCCACCCTGTCTTGAAATCCTGCAGTTTTGATATCCGCATTGTCCTCAAATCCCAGATAGGGGTTCAACAACTGGCGCTGTTGCGTGAGCATCCGGTGGCGCTGGAGATCGCGGTAGATGCCGAAGTCTCCGACAAGATCGAAGGTCAGCGGATACCCGGTTTCAAGCGCGCGGTCAGGCCGGTCGCGGCGGGTTTTCCGTTCGCCGACATAGGTCGCCAGGATCAGCTCTTGCGTCTCTTGCGGGAGCTGCTTCACGAACGCACAAAGCTGTGCCAGCGGATGCTTGCCGTATGGGTAGAGCATCTGCGCAAGCGTCATGAGGAAAAAATCCGCTTCACCACTTCCCGTAAGCGTCACGGATTTTGCTTGCGCGGGACAGACACCCCCCAGAAGTTTATCCGCAAGATTTTGCATCTCGCTTCGCGCGCCGGCGATATACTCGTTCTTTTTCGCGCGCTTTACGAAGGTGGGGATTACCTGGTTAAGCGCGTTATGCGCTTTTGCCGCGATGTCGCCCATCTCTGAAAGCGGGTGCGTGTAGAGATGCGTCAGTAGGTATTGGTAGAACCGTCCGTTGCCGTACAAGCCGACGTTGGTGAGCGTTGCGGCGGGAAGCAGGATGCGTATCGTGTCGCACGTTTTGGTGCGGATATCGAACTTGTAGGTTCGGTCAAACGCCTTAAGGTCTTTTTCCTCTTTCAGGTCGGCGCGTTTTTGCTTCGTGCCTTTACCGATAACATCATACTCCGCTTCCTCGAGCGGCTTCAGGTTCCGATAGAACGCTTCCATCGGTTCCACCAGCGAAGCGTAGGTGCTAAAGAGTTCATCCATGACGACTTCGTATTCGCGAGCCACCGGGCTTTCCATAATCTCTTTCGGACGCAGATAGCGCCACTTTCCTTCGGTGTCTTTCTGGTCGTATACGACATAGCGTGTGGATTGCTCGATGGGACTTCCGCCGATGCGCCGGTCTTCGATCTCTTTTGTCGCGAGATTGGAAATCTGCTCCATGCTCACGTGCGCGCCTTCAAGCTCTCCCACGGAGTCGTCGCCATAAGCGATCAAAATGCGCTCGATGACTTCCGCCGCTTTCACCGCGTCCAGCACGCCATCTTTGATGAATTCTTTGAGGAATGTTTCCAGAAAACTGCCCTGCGCGCGCGAATACCGAGCGTACGCCGGCCCCACGATGCCCGTAAGTCCTTTCACCGCAAACACGTTCGACTCCGGGTCGGTGACGTAGTGCTTGAGGATTGTGAGCTCTTCTTGTGTGAAACGTTGGGCTGAAATCATTGGTTTTTCCTCCCTTTGGCTAAGTTAAAGTGCTGGGAGAATAGTAGCACAACAAAAGGCAATGTCAATTCATAGTGTAACTTATTGTCCCGATAGTTTCAGGTAAAATAATTGCAAGGTCATGGACACCAGCGAAACGATGTCGAGCCGATGACGGTGCATATGACGATGGTCGCGAGCCGCTCCATTAAAGTTCTTTTTTAATATCTTCCCACGTTATGCCGCTATATTGCTCAATTTCTTTCAGAAGATAATACAGAACGTCTTTTCTCAACTTTGACTGAATGGTGATTGATTTCTGCGTCTTCGGCCATGTTGCTTTAAAGTGACTCCCGTTTCCACCGCGCGTATCGATAATAAAACCAAGACGCGCGAGCGCCTTGGTGAATTTCTTTCTCTTAATTTCGCCCGGTAACTCGCTAAGCGAGGGCATACTCCTTGCGCCCGTCGCCAACCCTATGGATCTTCGCTTCTTTCGCGTATGACGATGGGATTTCGAACGACGTTAAAATAGCATCTTTAATATTTTTATCCAGCTCTTTCTCATCCTTACCGGAAGTGATGATAGAGCCGAACCGAAAATTCGTGCTCAACGCAATAATAAGCCCCTCTTTTTCTTCATACCGAAAATTAATCCCATTATAGTGCCGAAAGTATTCGTTCAACTCAAAAAGACCCCGCGGAACAACCTTATTCCCGAGGATGGCTTTAATAACATAATCCCTTGTTTTCTTTGCAATAGACATACGATTACTCTTATCTAATTAAACTTATACTAGCACGGCATGAAGAAAAAAGCTACCCTCGTTCCACAAACTTATCAAGCGTCTGTGGCCTGATTTTTGATGCAAGGGGTTCCACGAGTTTTTCCCTATTCTTTACTTGGATTTACAACTTTGTTTTTTGTTTTGTAATCCACCATGCCCTCGCACTTCTAAAAACTGATCCGTAGTTTATTTCAAGATAAATTAATGCAATATATACGAGTATATTTGTCCACGGGTAGGTCCAAAGTATCCACGCAATTGTGAGAATAATTGGCGTTCCAATTAGTAACGCCAGCCCTCCGAGTAAAATATTTCTGTTCTCGCTCCTAAACTTCTTCATATTTCAGAAAAGTCCAAGCTTGTCGTGCAGGAATACTATACCTACTGCACTGAGATATATAGCAATGATAATAAGTGTGATTACCGCTATTCCTTTTATGCTTACCTCGCTAAAAGGCAAAGTTTTCAATAGCCATTTTCCGGATCTGGTGTTCCACCATTTTTCCAGAACCTTATATGCTACTACCAATACAGCTCCCCATATCGCAAACGCTACGATAGATGCTAAAGATGTTTCGAGTTCAGTGCTCATATTTTTTTTACCAAACCTATTACTGCTTTTTTTGTTTTTTCTTTTTGCTCCCCCGTCGGATTTTTGAGTAAGTCGGCGATGAGTTTGCCGACGGTTTTCATTTCCGGTTCTTTCATGCCTCGGGCGGTGAGAGCGGGGGTGCCCAGGCGGATGCCGGAGGGGTCGGCGGGTTTGCGGGTGTCGAACGGTATCATGTTGAAGTTGGTGTAGATACCGCACTCGGCGAGCGCGTCGGCGCCTTGCTTGCCGGAGATGCCGAGCGACGTGCAGTCGATGATCATGAGGTGCGTATCCGTGCCGCCTGACACCAGGCGCAGGCCTTCCGCCATCAGCTCATCGGCGAGCGCTTTTGCGTTTTTGGCGACTTGTTGCTGATATGCTTTGTACTCGGCGGTCATCGCTTCTTTAAAGCACACTGCTTTTGCCGCGATGATGTGCTCCAACGGTCCGCCCTGCATGCCGGGAAACACCGCTTTGTCTATCTTTGCCGCGTGAATTGCTTTTGAAAGGATGATGGCGCTTCTGGGGCCGCGGAGTGTTTTGGTGGTGGTCGTCATGACGACGTCATGCGTCGGCACAGGGCTTTCATGCACGCCGCCCACCACCAGTCCCGCGATGTGAGACATGTCAGCCATCGCGTACGCGCCGACTTTTTTGGCGATGTCGGCAAAGCGGGAAAACGGAACCGCGCGAGGGTATGCCGTGAAGCCCGAAAGTATCATTTTTGGTTTCACTTCCATCGCAAGCTTTTCTACTTCGTCCATGTCGAGCACCTCGGTATCTTTTTGTACGCCGTAATGGACGAATTTGAACAGTTTGCCCGAAAGCGAAACAGGGTGGCCGTGGGTGAGGTGACCGCCATGCGCGAGGTTCATGGCTAAAATGGTATCGCCTGGCTCAAGGAGGGCAAAGTAGCAGGCGAGATTTGCTTGCGAGCCCGCATGCGGCTGGACATTGGCGTGTTCGGCGCCGAACAGCTCTTTCGCGCGGTCTATCGCCAGCTGTTCTATTTTGTCTATGTATTGGTTGCCGGTGTAGTAGCGCTTGCCCGGATACCCTTCGGCGTATTTGTTGGTCAGCACGGTTCCTGCCGCCTCCAGCACGGCGGGGGAAGCGAGGTTTTCTGAAGCGATCATCAAAAGCCCCTCTTGCTGGCGCTTCTCTTCAAGCCGGATTAATCCTTCCAGTTCAGGGTCTTGTTGTGGTAAATAGGTCCGCATAGGTTCTAGGATAGCACGGTATGCTAAATCCAAAAACTTGACAGTGCTATCTATGTGTGCTACTATTGTTTCGCAAACTGGAATCGTCCGGTTTGCATACAACAAAGAGGACGTGCCATGAGTGAACAGAGTGTTTCAGAAAAACTGCTTCAGGCGGCGGTTTACAAAAGGGTTTCAGATGAATTGGGAAAGCTTTTTCAGCAGTTGGCCGAGTTCACGGATAAAATGAACATGGAGGATGCTAAAAAGGCGAAAGCCCTGCTTCTCAATATGGTAGCTTGCGGGTCCAGCGAGTTCATTGCCAAAATGGCAGACCGCATCGATAAACTAAAGAGCCAGCCGGAGTAATTCCGTTCCAGCTTGAGCGCGAGACGGAGAACAAGAATCCGGTTCGGAACAACACGGGGTCGTACGCAAGTACGACCCCGTTCGCTTTATGCAATTTTAATCTCGTATTGTACCAAACTCACGCATATGCTGAAGTTTGGTACAGAATAGAAAACAGAACGAATCAGAGTTTGAAATGCCGTTTGAGCTTTTCTTCGCCTTCAAAGCCGGACACGCGCATCATTACGATGTTATCCCGTACGCTGAAATACGCTCCCAGTAATTCAATTTCTTTCTCGCAGGGGAACGGATACAAAAAGACGCTTTTTTGAATCTGATAAAATCCAATATCTCTCAACTTATGTCGAAGCGCATCCCGTGCTCTATTCTTTGTTTTCGGGATATCAAACATAACGAGGTGCCATACTCCATCCCATTTCTTGGGGCGCTTAACGGTTATCTGTGCAATATTTCCCGAAAGCACCTTTTGCTTCCCATCCTGAAGCAGTGTGATCTCCGCTTTTCCATCGGCATACTCCCGAAAGGTTATCAACTTTCTCGATTGTAAGCGCTTTACATCCCGCAGAAATGCCCTCCGCTCAAATCGTTTTCCACGAATATAGGCTTTGGCCAGTTGGAGCGGGAGCAGAGGAGCGGCGAGAGAAAGCACGGCAATGCCGCCGCTCATCGCTACATACTTCAAAATCTTTTTCGTAGCGGAATCTTTTGTATGCATCAGAATAGTATATCATATAGTGTACCAAAATCAAGTATATGCGAAAGTTTGGTGCACTGTCCTGGATTTTTGAATAAAAAAACAGGACCAAGCTCGAGAGCCGGTCCTACTTGCTATATTTTGGTCTTACGACCATTTGTCTGAGATTTGTTAATCTCGAAATGTGCTTGTAAGTATGATTAACTTACAAAGCCAGTATAGCACGCCGGCAAACGGCGTCAACATCGTTCCTGTGGATAACTTTTTTAATGGCTCGCATGATCTCCCGCGCCGCCGCAGCCGTCCGACAGGTTCCAGATTTCGGTGACTTGCTCGCCGGTGAAGTTATATTTCTGTATCAGCAATTTGCCGAGGCCACCATACACATACCAGCGCCAGCATTTGCAGCAGCAGGGGCCTTTTTCGTTTGCGTTGGCCATGGCGTAATCATATGCCTCCTGTTGTTTTTGGGCAAGTTCGCTGTCGTAGTACGCCTTAAGCTTCTTTGCTAGACCGGTGTCGATGTCATATGGATCAGACGGGATTTCCGGAATATTCTTATACTTTGCAAGTCCCGTAACCTGCTCGGCGTAACGGTGCATGTCCATGGGGCTGCAGCAGGAACCCTGCAATCGGCTGGTATCCGGCATGCCATCAATGGATTGCGTGAACGCGCCCGAGCAGGAGGAATTGCCGTTTTTGCTTAAGCGTTCAAACTTGGCGGCAAGCGCATCGTTCGCGCGAAGCGGCTCATTCTTATCGGAAGAAGAATAGAGAAGCGATCCGCCGACAAAAAGGACGGCAAGAACGATTGCGAAGAACGTCTGTTTGTTCATAGGTTATTTTATTGTTGGTTATTGTTCGCACGCAAGCGGCGCGGTGATTTTGCGCGAGATGAGTGCGATCGAAAGAAGCAAGAGCGCGATGCCGACGATACTGAATTCGGCGCCGCCAAGCGGCAGGAGCGCGAGCGCGCCCGTTGCCCCGACGAAGGGCAACAGGGCGCTGCCGACGAGCGATCCGCACGCAGCACATCCGATGCCGAACGTGCTGCTTACCAGCGCGCCAAAGCTAAGCCCCACGGTTGTTGAAGCGCGTCCCCTGATGTTTCGTTTCAAGTGGTACGCGGTCATCGCCATAGTGACGCCAAAAAGCGCGGCAATGATGAGCGTGAGCGTTGCGGACAACGAACCGGAAATCGCGCTCATGCTTCCTACTATGCTTGTGAGGAATACGACCTTTGTTTCAAGAGGAATGCGGCTTTCAAAAACATCAAGAACGAGGCGCATGTTGGGGAGAATCGCCGCCACCGTAAAGACCGCGCCTGCGGTCAGTCCCGCGCCGACGATGTAGCGGGGTTTTCGAAACACGATGCGCAGTGCGGTGATGATTGTTTTCATGTCTCTTGTGCGCCCGGAGGGACTTGAACCCCCAACCTTTTGGTTCGAAGCCAAACACTCTATCCAGTTGAGCTACGGGCGCATGTCGGAACCTGTTTAAAACCTCAATCTTCGCGAAAGGATGTCGGCGATAGACTCCTCTTCCTCCTTTTCGGCGATGGCGTTGGCAATAAGCAATGCGCGGATTTCGACGGGATTCGCGCTGCCAAGCGGGATCATCGTTTTGGGCGTGAACTTTTCTTTCTGAATGATGACTAAGTCTTTTACGGGCGGCTCGTAGAGTACCCAAAAAGAGGCGATGTGGGAATAGGGAGTGAGTTTGCCGTTCACGGTGACGCCCTTCGCGTCGACCGTTACGCGGAGCATGTCCGGCTTTTTGGTCGCGTACAGATAGCCGATGACGGCAAACAGGAGAAGCGTTGCCGCGCCAAAGACGTTTTTAAGGATAAGCAGGCTGGCAACGATGCCCGTTATGACGATGCCCGCGAGCGCAAACCAGCGAAAATCTTTTTCATGGTAGGGGAATTCTTCTGTTTCCCAACCGATCTGTTCTGGCGCATGCGCGCGCTCGGGCATTTCGGCGCTTTTGTCCAGGGCGCGCAGATCCAAAATTTCTTTATTGTGTTCCGGCATAGTAATCGTATTGTACCATGGGCAGACTTGTAAAAGAAAAACATCGCTTGCCACAAATTGCACAACGAAAGCGGAGAGGGCGAGATTCGAACTCGCGGTAGGCTTTCACCCACAACAGTTTTCAAGACTGTCGCCTTCAACCACTCGGCCACCTCTCCATACATGAATACAAAATCGTTTTTGTATTTTTTGTGCGCCCAGTAGGGATCGAACCTACGACCGTTCGCTTAAGAGGCGACTGCTCTACCAGCTGAGCTATGGGCGCAAAATTCAAACTGGCGGAGAGGGCGGGATTTGAACCCGCGAAGGGTTTTAAAGCCCTTGCCACGTTAGCAGTGTGGTGCTTTCGACCACTCAGCCACCTCTCCATTTCGCAAAAACACGCTCAATGAGCTTCAAAATACCATCTTTTTCCCTACTTTGCAACTACAAAGCCGATGACCGAGCGCGCTCCCGCCTGCTTGAGCGCCCAGGCGCATTCGGCAAGCGTCGCGCCGGTGGTTGAAACGTCATCCACGAGGATGACCGTTTTGTTTCTCACCGCGCTTTTGTCAACGCACGCGAACGCTCCTTTGATGTTCTCAAGCCGGTCTTTGCGGTCGGTCATTTCTATCTGCGGCGCCGTATTTTTAATGCGCGCGAGCGCGCCCGGGCGATACGGGATGGCGAAATGTCCGGCGACCCTTCGCGCCAGCAGATCAGCCTGGTTGAATCCGCGCCAGTGCAAGCGGCGCCTATGCAGGGGAACGGCCGCGATGATGTGGTCGTCCCGTTTCTGAAATTGCGCGCGGCGCGCATGCTCGATGAGCAGGTCGGCCAAATCCGCATGCAGTTCGTCCGCGAATCCGTATTTGTATCTCGCGATAAGGTCAGAAATGAGTTTCGCGTGATAGTCCGTCGCGGCGAAGAGGGTTTTGACGCCGGTCTTTTGGGGAGGGTATTCGGGAACGCGCTTCACGACGATCTTTTGCCTGCATGACGGGCACAAAAAACGCCCTTCCTTTTTGCATCCGACGCAGAAAGCGGGGAAGAGGATGTCGAAGAAGAATTTGAGGACCTTATTTTTTAACGACGGCAAGAGCGCCCGCTTTAAGGGTTATTTCTGCCGCGTCGCCCGAAGCCAGCGCGCCCGCGACCACGAGCGACGCGAGAGGGAATTCGATGTGCAGGGCGATGACGCGCGCAACGAGCCGCGCTCCTTCGTTGGTGCTTTTTGATCGTTCGGCAAGGTTTTCGACGGCTTGCGCGTCCCACGCGAGTCCGATGCTCTTTTCTTCTTTCAAGCGTCGCGCGAGCGCTTCAAGCTGAAGCTGTATGATCTTGAGAAGCGCGCTTTTATCCAGCGGCATGAAGGTCAAAATGTGGTCCATGCGGTTGAGCAGTTCCGGGCGCATCGTTTCTTTCAGGGAAGCGGCGACGCTTTTTTTGACGGTGTCATACTGGGCGAGCGATGCCTCGCGGTCTTTGCCGAAAAACCCTATCGCAGACCGATTGAATTCTTCACTGCCGATGTTGGAGGTCAGAATGACGATGGTATTTTTAAAACTAATGTTTTCGCCACGCGCGCTGGTCAGCATTCCTTCGTCCAGTATCTGCAGAAGGATATTCGAGATTTGCGGGTGTGCTTTTTCTATCTCATCAAACAGCACGAGCGAAAAAGGATTGTTTTTCACTTTTTCCGTTAAGACCCCGCCTTCTTCATAGCCGACATAGCCGGGCGGCGCGCCCAAAAGGCGCGACACGCTGTGCGGCTCGGCGAACTCGGACATATCAATGCGGATAAAGCTCGAGAACGTCTGGTGATATCCCGCTCCCCCTTCGCCAAATACGATGCGCGCGAGCTCTTTTGCCGTCTGCGTTTTGCCGACTCCTGACGGGCCCAGGAACAAAAACGAAGCCATGGGGCGGTTTTTAGGGGTAAGCCCCGCCTGCGCCCGGGTGACAACTTCCGCGATTTTTTGCACCATCTCTTCCTGTCCGATGATCTTTTCTTTCAGATCGCGCGCGACATCGGAGATGTGCGCGCGGTCATCCATCGTTGTTTTTCCCAGCATGGCGAAGATGGTTTCCTGCACATGGCGTCCGGTCAAGATTGGCGCGTTTTTTGGCGCGCTTGCGCTCGCTTCCCGTAGCGCCGCAAGCTCCAGCGCCAGCAGTCCTTCGGCATTTTTCAGCTCCAGCGCTTGCTCGTATTCCGCGGTGTGCGCAAGCGAGTTTTTCTTGACGCGGACCTCATCGCGCTCGCGCTCGAGCCGGGCAATCTCTTGTTCTTCGTGCGACTCTACGCGCGCCGCGCGCAGGCCCGAAGCGGCTTCATCCAGCACGTCAAGCGCCTTGTCCGGCTGTTTGCGCCCGGGAAAATATTTTCCAGAGAGCTCGATGGCCGCCCGCACCGCTTCGTCGGAAATGACGATGTTATGATGCTTTTCATAAGACTGTCTGACTAGCCCCAGCATGCTCGCGACGTTCTCTTCGCTCTCTTCCCGGACGAAAACGGGCTGGAACCGGCGCGCCAGCGCCGCGTCTTTTTCTATCGTTTTTTTGTATTCTTCCGGCGTGGTCGCGGCGATGAGCCGGATATCCGTTTGCGCCAGCGCGGGTTTGAGCATGTTCGCCAGGTCAAGCGACCCGGACGCGCTGCCGGCCCCCACGATGGTGTGGATCTCGTCGATGAACAAGATGACGTCCTCGTGTTCCGCTTCTTCCAGAATGTCCTGGAGCCGCGCTTCGAATTCGCCGCGGTACATCGTGCCCGCGACCAGCGCGTTCATGTCGAGCGCGAATATCTTTTTGTTCGCGAGCGCGCGCGGCACGTCGTTTCTCGCGATTTTCGCCGCGATGTTTTGGACGATTGCGGTCTTGCCCACGCCCGCTTCGCCAAGGAGCAGGGGATTGTTCTTCGATTTGCGCAGGAGCGTATGGATCACGCGCCGGGTCTCTTGTTCCCTGCCGAAAAATGGCACCGATTTTTCCGCGGCTTTTTTGGTAAGCTCTTTGCAGAAATACGAAAGCGCGGGAAATTTTTCTTTCGCCGCGAATTGGTCGGGCAAAAGCGTTTCATCGGTCGTCTTTATCTTTTTCCCGCGGCTTTGCTTTTGCGCATGGCCCTTGCCATGCACGTGCATGCCGTGTTTGTGCGTCTTTTTGAAATGCTCGAACTGCGTCGTTGATTCCAGGATGTATTCGAGCTGGCTGACGATCTTGGCGTATTTTTTCTCAGCCTCTAAAAGCGCCGAGTGTTTCACGAGCCCGAACAGCAGGTGTTCCGTGCCCACATAGCTGTGGCCGTAGAACGCCGCGATGCTCGCCGCTTTTTTGATGATGTCTCGGACGGTGGCGTCAAACGCCGGCGGGATGTGCTCATCGGCGTCCCGCGCCGCCGCGGCTTCTTTCTTCGGATTCATTTTCACGCCGTTCACTTTCAGGATATTGTATGCCAGCGAGCCTTTTTCGCGCATCAAAGCCACAAGCAGGTGGGCGTCCCGCGCTTCCTTTATAGCCGCTCTATGAGCCATAGCAAACGCGCCAAAAAGCGCGTTCTTCGCGTGCGCGGTGAACTTTTCAAATTGTTTTGTGAGAGTTTCCGGTGCCATGGGGGTACTATAGCAAAAGCACCGGCAAAAATCAAAAAACGCACGCGTAAAAGATTGTACGTCAACATTGCTATAGCTTGCTTGACGTACAAAGTTATAACTTTAGAGACCCTCGATTTAATCGAGATTGCATATGCTCTGCACGGTGACGGTGAAGTAGTACGATTTGTTGTAGTCGAGTTTGCTGGCGCCGTTGTATTGGTAATCCACATTTGCCAATCCTAAGGCATTTGTTGCGATTGGGGAGCCTGCATACACATATGTGTCGGTAGGAAAGGGGTTTGTGGCGCAGTATCCGGGTGCGCTACCATCAATAACAGCATCTTTATTGGTATCGCACGCATAATCATAAATTTTAATAGTGTATTGCAACAGGGGATTAAGCTGGCTGTCTTTGTACGTGAAGCTCAACGTCGGGTTGTATGGCTGGCCGCAGCGGTCCAAAAAGTTCGATGACAAGCTGGTTGCCGTGGGCGGCGAACAGGGAAGCGTGCCTCGCACCCATACTTTGTAGGGATACGCTGTTTTACCGGCATTTGCTCCACAGGAGGCGTCGATTAATCCGTCAGTATCTGCATCGCAATTGATGCTGTTGAAGCTTATCCAGCCCATCACATCGCCGCCCCACGCCCAGCCCTGAAAATCGCTGGCGCCAAGATTGGTGACGCCGTAGGAGGCGCCAGTCAACGCCAGCCATCCCCAATTTTCGCCGATACCGCTTGTGGCGCGCGCCCAGCCTTGCACTTTTCCGTCTTTGAGTTCGGCGATGTAGGCGTCCGATGTTGTGTTATACGGCGCCGCGGGAGGGCATTCGGTAGTGATGCCGCCGGCGCATTGGCCATTGGTCGCAAAAGACCTGGTGAACGTTATCCACCCGATCTCGTTGTTCCATGCTTCGCCGGAAAGCTCGTATGTGGAAAGATTCAGATTAATGCCGTAGTTGGGGATGAGTGTGCCTGCCACGGGGCATCCGGCGTTGCCGCCGTCCGAAAATCCGTCCCAGTCGGTGTCGCAGTTTTGGGCGTTGAAGCTTATCCATCCAATGTTGTCCGACCACGCCCATCCCATCATATTGTAGTTCGTCGGGGGCAGTTTGACGGTGAGATTGTAAGTTATGGAATGCGCTACGCCAGAGCCATCATCGCCAGTGATGGCGACGGTATAGGGCGTGCCCGATGGCGTGGCGGGGGTGTTGGCACCAGTGCTGATGAGGACGGGCAGGATGCAGGTTGTCGCGCATGAAGCGGGAATGGAAACGGTGATGCTTGGCTCGGCAAGACCGGTGCTTGTGTTTACGACGGTGTTGCTGAAATTCACCGTGCGGGCAAGCGGGGAGTTGTACGCGACAACGCCGCTGTTTCCCGAAGCGGAACTGCCTTGATAAATGGTGTCAGAGCACGACGCAGCGCCCGTGCAAGGCGAAGTAGTGTCCCAGGTGAACGCGAAATCAAACGCGCCGTATACCGTGAGCGAATAATACACTGTTTTAGAAAGTCCGCTGTCGGATGTTCCGGTCATGGGGATGATATAGGTCCCCAGCGAGATGGCATTTGATACGGATATCGTGAACAGCTGGCCACCCGCGGGATACGTTTCTCCCGATGCGGTGAACGTATGCGATGCGAGCGTGGAGGGAGCGATAGTAATGTTTGTTGGGTTGGGGTTAACGATGCTGTATGAAACCGTGCCGCTTGTACCCGAAACATACGTGGTGGTCAGTGTCGGCAGGGGGGACGCCGTTTCGTTTACATAGGCGCTCCCCGATGTGTTGTTCAGCGAGAGCGAAAAATTAAATCCCGCGGTCACGGTCAGGTTGAACGTGATTGTTTTTATAATGCCGCTTGTCGCCGATGTGCCGGTGATGGTAATGGTATAGTTTCCCGTCGGGGTATCTCCCGCGCCTCCCGTAAACGTGGTGCGCATGGTCGCCGTTACGCCGGAGCAACTTGTCGCATCATTGCAAGAACTAAGCGAAAATGGGGATACAGAGATTCCGTTTGTTTTCGGGCCGTAGTCAAAGGAAATGTTTTCAAATGTCATTCCCGCCGTTTGTATCGCGTCAAAAGCGGCTAGTACGGATCCTCCCTGGTTCACACTGATAAAACCCGTCGGCGGGCACACCAATCCGCCGGCGCCGCAAGGAGAAGTCGCCTGCCAATTCAAACTGTAATTGAACGGTTCACTGTAATTCATCCTTATTTCCTCTAACACGGGAGTATTTGTTCCATCCATAGTTCCCAGATTCACCCTATACTGTATGTACCGCTTGCCGTTAAAAGCGGTACCAGCGGCAAGATTGTTACCCGCTGCGGTCCAGCCGGTCCATGTGCTATCAGGAGGGAGTGTAGTGCCGGCGCGCACTTCCATACCAAAGGTGGTGTTGACTGGCTGACTGATTGGCAGCCAGCTCACCGAGATGAAGTCACCGACGAAAGTAGTGTCATACACCGACGAAGTGAGTGTTCCGCTTGCCGCGCCGATAATGATATACTCCACGCTCACCTCCGACAGCGTGGGCGCGGCATAGTCGTCGGTGGAGGAAAGGGTGGCCTCGTACTGGAAATAGCGCCGAGCGGTCCACGATGAGATCGATTGGCCGTTAGTTAGATTGCTGCCCCAGGAAGGATTGGTGGAACACGTGGCATCGACACAAACCCGCGCCCGTATGGCCACGGACGTTGAGGGGGGCGTGGTGGCGACCCAACTGATGGTTTCGAGATT